>Ga0210406_10000209_pt1 | contig 90236 bp, 102 predicted proteins | sample IncBWC30MmetaG_FD_155454 | JGI IMG/M metagenome (GOLD analysis project Ga0210406, IMG submission 155454) | Forest soil microbial communities from Barre Woods Harvard Forest LTER site, Petersham, Massachusetts, United States - Inc-BW-C-30-M | ecosystem: Environmental > Terrestrial > Soil >...
CTGCCAAGGAGTTGCCGACCGCGGATAAAAGTGCCTCGTTCAACTTCGCCGGAAACTCCTTGGCAGCGCCATAGGTATTGGTCCGAGCCACATCGGCAGCTTTTACGCTGTTGCCGAAGACAGCAGTCTCATAAGCCCCGGGTTCGACAATCACAGATTCAATTCCTTGCGCGGCAAGTTCATAGCTGTACGACTCGGCCAGCGCCTCGAGTGCAAATTTACTGGCGCAATAGAAACCCGCGGAAGGAAGAACCATGCGACCGGCGCCACTGCTGATGTGCATCAGCAGGCCGCTGCGTTTCCGCCGCATGTGCGGAAGAACCGCGCGATTTACCCGCACCGGGCCAAGAAAATTCGTGTCCATCAGGCGCTGAGCTTGTTCGGTGGTAACCGCTTCGGCCAGCCCCCCCAGGTAATAGCCCGCGTTGTTGATAGCCACATCGATGCATCCTGCTTTGGCAACGGCGGCATCCACAGCCCTCCCCACCGAGGCATCGTCGGTCACGTCTAATTCAAGGACGTGGATTGGCAGTGACTCCTTTTCCGCAAGCGTGCGTATTTCGGCGGCATTCTTGGCGTTCCGACCTCCAGGATCACGCATCGTGGCGAAAACAGTGTGCCCTTTACGCGCCAGGGTTTCCGTGAACAGTCTACCGAAGCCAGTGCTGGAGCCGGTGACGAGAACCACTTGCTTGGAATTCATCCTTATCACTCCTTGCCTATTGCGGCGATATCGAGCTGCAACCACTTTGATGTCGGAAGCAAAGTTTAGATACAGAAATGAATTCAGCAGATTGCCTATTGCTTATCGGGGAAAATGTAATAAGTATGCGGGAAAGGTCGGCGAAAACCCTAGGGCCCGCTTGAGGGTGGAGTTGCGGTCCGACCGCCGAAGCCAATCTCCATCGTCGTGTCTTTTGGAAAGGAGATGTTGCGACCCCGACCGAAAAAGTTCGTGTAGATGGATCTGATTCCGCCGTAGGCGCTCATCAGAATGGCTAGGGTATGTGAGCGAACCGCGAGCCCCACGGCAATTCCCACAAGCCTGAAGGCGGTTGCTCCGCCCGCAGCCGGACCGGCGTCTCCCACGTCGTTTTTCCCGCCGCTACCGACGATCGCCAGACTGACAGAAAGGCCGGTCGTTACAAATCGCGATTTCGGACTGGTCGCTTTGGCTCCGCCTTCGGGATCAAGACTGGCGTTATCGCCCTGACCACTTTGTATGCCTTCGATTGTCGCCTCCACTCTGGCGGAGGATCCGCTCGGCAGGAGCAGTTCATGAAATGCAATGCGGAGTTGTCCATTGCGCTTCAGACGCCGAGCCGGCCTTACCTGCAGCACCGATCCTTCAAGTCGCGCTCCCTGCGGCAGAATCAGGTGATTCCCATCGAACAGAGGCTTGGAGACCACGGCCTCCACCGGTGCGCCATACTTCGTCGTCTCGGAATCAAGCGGTGTAACCAAAGAAGCACGCACCAGGCTGCCGGGCGGCGGCAGACTACCGATGGCCTGTAACGCCTCTTCTTTGCGGGACTCGTCCCCGAACTTCAGCGGCTCCTGTAATTCCGCATAATAAAGAGTGCCCGCGTCGATGTATTGGGGATGGAGCGGCAGTTGCGCTATTCCCATTCGCAACGCGCGATGCACTTTCCCTGGCTGCCTTACCTGCGACATAGCCTGCTTCCATTGCTTCTTCGCCTCGTCCATCTTGGCCGACAAAGCATTCTTCGGCGCGCCCTTTGCAGTGCTCGAGTCCACCAACCGGATGACCTGTCCGGAGCCGGGGACCACCGCGACGCGCAAAGATAAGTGTCTGCCGCTCGCCAGCACGATGTTGTCAAAGGCAACTTCGACGGGTCGCGCCGGGGTGAAGTCGGCGTTCAGGACGGACAGTATGAGCCGCTTGCCGCCAGGGCTCCCGATTCTGGCGATGTGCCCATTCACTTCAGCGCCCGCGGGCAAAACCAGCTGATCGAAAGCGTACACCGGCTGCATCAGTCGCGCGTGGATCGGTTGCCCGACCTTTTTCACACGGACCTCGCGATCAAGCGCAATCTGCAGCGGCGTTCCCGTGGGCACTGAAAGAGCGATAGTTCGCACCGCAGGCACGTCGGTCGCTGAGTTCGAGGCAGGACGTGACGTCTGTAAGGTCTGTGCGTTCGCCTCGATTGAGACAAGCGCTAGGAGCAGTAAAGAGAAGGATGTCCGTGTTCGGTTCATAGTGATTGTCGATGCCGGTCCGCGGCCATTAGTCGAACCGAGCAGGCGTAGACGGCGCCCGGGGCCGAACCCTGTGGAGGCACGATGACGAAGTAACGTCCCAGCGATTCTGCCAGCAGGCCGTTCTTTCCTCCTGGGTCACCTACAGTGACGGACGCAGACAAACAGAATAACAGGGGATCGTTAAGCCAAGCTTGACCTACCGTGCAAGACGAGTTGCCACCTGAATCACGGACAACCCGGAAAGTCGAAGCAGGGGAGCCAGGTTTGCCGCAAGTCGGCTTCTGGAAAATTTGACCGAATCTGGAAATATTGTCCCTGGCGTGTTGTCGGCTTGACCGGTCAAACTGTCGGTCAGGTGCGACACGGGTGTGTGGAACGACTCAATCGCAAGCGAGGTACGAAGTCCGGCAGTTTCGCTGGTCCGAAATCAATCCTAGTGTCAGATAATCTGAATCCTATTTTGGATAAGTTAATCCAAAATACAGATTGCACTCAACCCAGGAGGATGGAGATGACGGAAACAAACGGTCGATCACTTGCCGGCAAGGTAGCTCTCGTGACAGGCGGCTCTCGAGGAATTGGCGAAGGAATCGTGAGGCGGCTTGCCTCAGACGGCGCGGCGCTCGCATTTACCTATTCCAGTTCGGCAGAAAAGGCAAAGCGGCTGGCCAGCGAAATAGAAGCTGCGGGAGGCAACGCCCTCCCGATTCGAGCGGATAGCGCCTCTGCCGGGGACGTTCGCGCGGCGGTTGATCAGGTCGCAAAAGAGTTGGGTGAATTGGACATTTTCGTCAACAATGCCGGAATCATGATCCGAGGAACCATCGATCGCTACAGTCTCGAAGATTTCGATCGCATGCTGGCCGTTAATGTCCGCGCAGCATTTGTCGGCATACAAGCGGCTTCGGAGCATATGAAGGGAGGAGGAAGGATCATCCTAATTGGCAGTAACACTGCCGTCCGCACAGCGTTTCCCGGAGCTAGCGTCTATAGCATGACCAAAGCGGCCCTCACTGGATTGGTGCGAGGGGCCGCCATCGATCTCGCTCCTCGGGCCATTACTGTCAACAATGTTCAGCCTGGTCCGACAGCGACTGACATGAGTGCCCCACACGCCGAAGCGGTAAAGACCCTGATTCCGCTAGAACGAATGGCGGATGTGTCAGAGATTGCAGGTTTTGTCTCGTATCTCGCCTCCAATGAAGCTGGGTTCATTACCGGGGCCAGCCTCACAATCGATGGCGGATACATCGCATAATTGAAAGTGAGGAGAAAAGCATATGGCCCGACCGAAGGAGTTCGATCAAGAAAAAGCTCTGCACCGTGCCATATCCATCTTCTCTCAAAAGGGCTTTGCCGCCACATCAACCGACGACCTGATGCGCGCCATGGATGTCGGGCGACAGAGCATGTATGACACCTTCGGGGACAAACGTTCCCTCTTTCTAAAGGCTCTCGAAGTCTATGTCACGGAGAACGTTAGATCCGTGACTGTGGAGTTCCAGACCCCCGGGTCACCCCTTGCTTCTATACGGAGGGCACTTGTCCACTTTGCAGAACGCAGAGATCTTTCCAGTACAGATGGTTGCATGGGCATTAATGCCATCTGTGAGTTTGGGATGCGAGATGAAGACGTGACCCGAATTACCCGCAGTGCGGCCACGACACAGCGCCGCGCGCTCATGGACGCATTGAGGCGAGCTCAGAGGGAAGGCGAACTCGATGCTCAGACCGACATTGAGAGTCTCGCCGATTTCTTTGAAAGCACGCTGGCAGGAATAAGGATTGCTGCGAAGGCGGGAAAGACTCGGCCAGCCCTCAGACGAATCGCTGAAGTTGCGTCCCTAGTGTTTGCCGGTGATGAATTATCGGTCCTGGGAGGTTCGGCATAGCGCAAGCGATCTGCGCGAATGCTTACGAATCCGCGAATTACTGGGGGATGACGGATAGCTCGGAAGTCACTCGGGACGATTTTGAGCGACCCAATTCCGGTTTCGAGCAGAATTCTTCTCCCACCCAACGTGAGTACCGGGATATTTTGCTCAATTACAACCTTGTCTGTCGGGAGGACACTACGCAACACTGCTCATCTGTCTCGTCCTTCGAGAGTCCACGAAACGAAGCTTCTGGAAGCTCCAGGTCGAGTGGACCATCCTGAAACGACAACCATCTCAGTATCCCCAAAACGGCCGGGTGTATGGCGGATGCGATTGAAGCCTGTAGAAAGTCTAGTTCATTGGTTTCGTTCAAAGTATCATTTGCTTTGGTTCTCTTGCGTCGCTATGGGGACGCGGGTGCTGTGCATGAAGACGATTTTCCAGACGCCGCCCTGTTTCTGCAAAAAGGCCGATTCCAACCAGTTCTGGTTCACGGTTCCGGAAGCCTCGGAGATGCTGCCTTTATTGACGTAGGCGATCCAAGCGGTATTGCCACTGATGTGGACGTCCGGTTCGGTCACGTTCCATTCATAGCGCTTGCCCGCGGCATGTTGAGCCTTGATGAGAGCCATGATGGAGTCTCCGTTGAATCGGGCGCCTCCATCAAATATGTAAAAGCCTGGGGCAATGACAGAGTCGAACTTCACAACGTCGTCTGCGCGGGCGGCGGTGAATATAGTGCTCACTGTATCGACGACTTGCCTTTGGTCAGAGGTGATGCTGTTCTGCTCGGCTCTCGCGGTAGTGACATTGGGAGAAAAGATTAGGGCGAAGGTAAGGGCCAAGGCGATTGAGAATTGTGATGACATGAAAAAGCCTCCTAGCAGGTAGATTGAAAAGATACCTTGGGTTTATCTTGGGAGCGGCGTAAAATTTCGCCCTCAGGGCGGAGATATAAGCCGTGTTTTGCGACAATATTCTTGGGTCAAGGTTTCCTCTTGACGTACTAAGTGGGCTCGGTGCGAGCCTTCAGGCGTTAACGTAGCGCGCTTTCAAGCACAAGCGTAGCCTGAGAATCTTCGCCCCTTCAGGGCGGAGAGGTTGAATCCAAGGAATCAAAGAATTACATTTGCTCGCGCGCGAGCAACTAGCCAAGGGAGATGCCAATTGTCGCGTTCTCTTCTGGCGATCCCATCCAGTAGTGATATTTGACAGCCGCAGCCAAGAGCTGTTGCATGTCCTCAGCCGATGGAGGTGCGGGCATCTGCCCAGCCTCAAAGGGCTGCGCTATCGAGCGGAAGAAGTTGTAGAGTTCTTCTTGCGCTACCAGAATTACAGTCGTCGGCGTCGAAGAGGTATTCCGTAGCGCGTGCTTCACTTTGCCGGGAATGGCGAGCACGCCACCAGCTTGAGTGGCGGACCATCCTTGGGGTGACCGGCCCTTCTCCCGATAGACCTCCAGCGATCCCTCAAGCACGTAAAGGACCTCAGGCTCATCGTGGCTATGAAGAGGGATCACAACTCCGGAAGGGAGTGTGCCTTTGAAGAGGCTGACCTCATGTCCGGTCTCATCAGGTGTGACTAAGAAATTTAACAGAACTCCAAACATATTGAAGGTCTGATCCGCGGGTATTGCGTTCGCATTGTCTTGCTTGATTGGAATCACTGCCCATTTCCTGTGGCCGAAGTATCGGCCTCCTTTCTTGTACCGACCGAACCAAATGAGGGGTATCAAGGTGTGCGATTACTTGTCTACTCGTTCACTCGTTCGGCAAATCAGAAGCACAACGAAAGAAGCGATTTCGCGTTTCTCCCCTTCCTTTGACATCTCACAACATCTCACCATTTTCGTGGGTCTGGAGCAAGATCGTGTTAAACCTGACCGCGTCGGGACTCTTCAGGAAGGCTTCCACGCGCTTGTCGGTGGTCACTCCCGAGGAATCGCGACCGCGAAACTGTCGCACTAGAGTAGGAGGCGGTCCCACACGCCGCCATACCTAAATCCACGAACCATTTCCTTTGCGTAAATACTCTGGGGAAATCCGAGGTCGATTCGGCTTGCTCCATCGAGGGATTTCAATTGTTCGGCGGAGAGCTCCAGATCCAAACTGGCGAGGTTGTCCTGAAGTTGAGATAGCTTTCGCGCTCCAATGATAGGAATTACCGGCACCGTTTGATGGAGCAGCCAGGCGAGTGCAACTTGCGCCATGCTGCGACCAACCTGCTCCGCGACCGACTTTACCGCTGAAATGATCCCCGCCCAGCGTTGTTCCTCAGGAAGGAAGGCTTTTATTGCCGCATTGTTCATCCGCCCGTTGTCGGCCTGGCCCGCGCCGTGATATTTGCCGGTTAAAACTCCATTCGCCAAGGGAGACCAAGCCAGTATCCCCAGGTTCAAAGCTTTCGCCATGGGAGTCAGTTCCCGCTCGACCGTCCGCGCCATGAGGTTGTACTCGATCTGCAGCCCCGTGAACTGCGTCCAGCCTCGAAGCTCGGCCAGAGTATTTGCCTGGGCAATCCACCAGGCGGGAGCGTCCGAGATGCCGACGTAGAGAACCTTGCCTTGGCGAACGATATCGTCCAGACCGCGCATGACTTCTTCCACGGGTGTGATTCCATCCCAGATATGGACCCAGTACAGGTCGATGTAGTCGGTCTGCAACCGTTTGAGACTGGCTTCCAGTGCTTGCATCATGCTTTTGCGGTGATTACCCGCCGCATTGGGATCGTTGCCGGACGCAGCGTTGGAGTATTTCGTGGCCACTACGACACTCTCGCGATGGCCGCGAATGAACTCACCGACGAATTTTTCGCTCGTGCCGTTGGTATAGACATTCGCTGTGTCAATGAAGTTTCCACCGGCCTCGCGGTAGGTCTCATAGATGTTTTGCGCTTCGTCCTTCGCGGATCCCCATCCCCAATCCTCGCCGAAGGTCATGGTGCCTAGAGATGCTTCGGACACCCGAAGTCCGCTGTTGCCTAATAATCTGTATTTCATAACCTTGCTCCTCTCATCCGCGGCATGGCTGCAATCAACATGTTCGTCAGCTCTTTTCTGCCAGCATTTTGGCGATGGGTGTCTCGGAGAAATCGGCCAAGCCGTCGAAGTCAGTCGAGAGGCTGAGTTGCTTCCACGCGGCATCTTCTTTTGCACGTTCCGCGGAGAAAACAGAGGCGAGGAACACGGCATCCGATCCCAGGAGGAGACGGAGAGGTGGGCGTTTTTCCGAGGCGATACGCACAATGGCCTGCGCAACCCTGGCCGGATCGCCGCGCATGATGCCGGCTTTCGCACTGGGTGCCTCGATCATTGCTCCGACCGTTTTCTGGTAGTCGGGCTCAACCGGCCCCACTCGCATCGACGATCCGGCCCAATCCGTGCGTATACCCCCTGGTTCTACGACCGTCACCTTGATGCCCAGAGGCCCGACCTCTTTCGCCAGCACCTCCGAGAATCCTCCGACTGCCCACTTTGCGCTTTGGTAGGCGGAGAGACCGGGCGTCGCCAGCCGTCCCCCCAAAGAAGAAATCTGGATGATGTGACCGTCGCGTTGTGTGCGGAAAACTGGCAGCGCTGCGCGGGTAACATTCACCACACCGAAGAAGTTCGTCTCCATCTGTTGGCGAAAGTCTGCTGCTGCCATATCCTCAATCGAATTGACGTTTGCGTAGCCAGCGTTGTTGACCAGCACGTCAAGCCTGCCAAAGGCATTGATGGCGCCCTGGACGGCGTTGACTGCTTCGCGTTCCTCGGTCACGTCGAGTGCAACGGTCCGAACCTGATCGCCGTACCGGTCCACGAGATCAACCAATTGTGCCGGCGTGCGCGCCGTGGCCGCGAGCTTATCTCCGGCCGCGAGGACCGCTTCGGCAAGCGCCCGCCCAAGCCCGCGGCTGCTGCCAGTGATCAACCAGACTTTCTCCATGAGAGCCTCCTCCAATCATTCCTTCTGACAGTGCGCTACTATTACTATCGCCTCACGAAAGCCCCGCGAAGGCCCGACCTGTCGACTTCCTCGAAACCATTATCTTGCTCCAGGTATTATGTATCTGATTACTCACTCATCTATTGGATGCAAAGAATTATTCCCAGGCGATGCCGGCCCAATCGATCTCAAAACCACCCGTGCAATCCTTATTTGCCGTGGACGGTTTTAACACGGAGTTCCATGGTCGCTTCCGCTGAAGCCGCCATCATCTTCGAAATCAACTCAATCGGAACGTCCGCCCGGAGAATATGCTGCTCAATCGCTTTGCGAATCATATTCTGCGTTGCAACGAAGGGCGCACCTCCGGCTTCGATCGACTTTTTCAAAAGCATCCCCGAGACGTGCAATTGGCAAGGACTCTGCGCTGGTGGGGTTGGTTACTCCCCAATTCACCTAGCCGTCCCCCACATGTCGCAACCCGCGCGAACACTTCTCCTGCGCGGACAACCTGACATCATCGCATCTGCGAGTTCTAACTTGATCTGGTGGTAAAGGGCATTGATCAAATCATCCTTGGTCTTGAAGTAGGCAAACAGAGCTCCTTCAGCGAGGCCGGCTTGTTTTGATATCTCCGACGTTGGGGTTTCGAGGATCGGGTTTCGCTTGTCTTCGCTCTTGGGACGAGCCACTTAGCTCCTATATAACTGAGTGTATGCTCAATCCTATGCAGGCCATTGAACTGATGGCAAGCCGATTGGCTGGCCGAAACACAATCAGGACGTGGCCAGTGACGATGCCCGCGCCAGCCCAACCCTCACCCGCCACCCCCATCGGCCTCTGAGGCCGGGCCGTGGTTGCCTCTGAAGGTTCGCGGCTGCAACTTGGTGTTTAAGTCTATGATCGCTCTACTTCAGGTAGGCACGCACCAACCCAATAAGGTCTTCTGCTAGCTCTGCGGCGGACATTGAACTCTTTTCGTCGCTCAGCATGTGCAGACGAATGTGGTCTTCGAGAACCTCAGCCATCAGGCTGTTGATCCCGCCACGCACGTTCGCAAGCAGCATCAGGACATCTGCGCAGTCGTCGTCCGTTGTTAACGAACGTTCGATCGAGTCAACCTGCCCTCGAATGCGTTTAATGCGAGCGATCAGCTTCTGCTTTTCTTTTTCGAGATGCGACATTTTTCCCTTGCCTATATGCTAGGGGGATATGATATAAGATTTACGTCGAGGCTCCCAAAGGGACTCAACGGAGAATTATAGAAGGACTATGAACATTGAATATGCCCAAGACCCACCGAGTCGAGGGTTTAGCTGTGCTGTAAAGAGCGTTGTAGAAGAAGCACCTGGCGTTTTGTAGGCTCCTCTGCTCCTCGCTCGTCACAGCACCTGATCTGTGACCTGAGCGAGCGAATCCGCCGTATCTGAACGGCTCGACTCACTCCTCCTAACCAAATTCACTGGCGAGACCGTTCCTTCCGACGCCGCAGAGCCTGCGCGCGCCTAAACCGGATACGTGTCTCTGCCGGGAGGGCACCATGACGAACACTCTTATTCCAACATTAAGCCGTCAACCGCTTTATTGCGTTTGGATCGAGACGGGAAATCCAGCCCATCCACTCGATCGAGTGTGGATCGATCCCGAACTCCGTAGTTTCGTTGACGTAAAGATAACAACACCGATTCGCGCAGCGAATGATGAATGCCAATCGGAAATCCCAGCGGAGCTTTTTCCCCGCAAGGGGCTCTTCGCCGGGCAGATGTTCATGACCCCGCTCCGGAGAGAAGAAATGACAGTTACAGCGTGCTCAACAATCAAGAGGATTTCATGGGTTGTGGTTGTGCTTTGCTTCCTGCTCAACACCGCTTGGGCCGACGTGGCGGGAAGAATCTCCGGGATGGTCCGTGATCCCAGTGGCGCTTTCCTCGCCAGTGCGACGGTTAGTCTCACCAACCTAGGCAACGGAACCAAACAGACCACAACCACCAACGACCAGGGACAATACTCTTTCCCAGTCGTTTCGGTCGGAGGCTACGAGCTTGAGGTCAGTTCTCCCGGTTTCCAGCCATACACGAAGATGGGTGTCGTGATTGATGTAAACAGTGCATTGCAAATCGACGCGACCTTGCAGATCGGGCAAGCCACTCAAACGGTGGAGGTTAACGATAGCGTGGTCACGATTCAGATATCCGATACCGAGATCGGCGAAACCATCACCAGCCAGCGCGTGGCGGAGGTACCGCTCAACGGGCGCAGCTACACAGATCTTCTTGCAACCCAGGCGGGCGTATCTCCTGTCACGACCAGCGGCGCTTCCAACAGCAGCTCCGGCGGCGGGTTCGGAACCGTGCCGGTGGCAGGCAACGGGAACACGGGCCAGTTCTCTATCAACGGTCAGCGTGAATCGGCCAACGGCTTTTTCCTGAACGGGGCTAGCGTTCAAGAGTCAATCGGGCAACAGGCCGGCGTCATTCCGAACCTGGATTCAATCGCTGAGTTCCGAATTATCAGCAGCAACGCCGACGCCGAATACGGCGGCTACAGTGGTGGGCTGATTAACGTCGTCACCAAATCTGGCGGAGACAAGTTTCACGGGTCGGTATTTGAATTCCTTCGCAATACGAATCTGGACGCCCGAGGTTACTTTTCTCCGGAGCGCTCGACCTTTCAGCAAAACCAATACGGCGGGACCTTTGGTGGACCGATCAAGAAAAGCAAAATCTTTTTCTTCGCGGACTATCAAGGGCAACGCACAGTGGAAGGGATCGAAACCGGCATTGTGAGTGTGCCTTCGCTGCTCAACCGCGCTGGAAACTTTTCTGATTCGGCTAGTTCCCTTACCGGCAAGGTTAACGGAGCCTCTTTGGCCCAAACTCTTTCCGACCGCGTGGGATATCCCGTGAATAACGGCGAGTCGTTTTACGCACCCGGCTGCACTTCAAACACCCAGTGTGTCTTTCCCAACGCCATCATTCCTCAGCAAGCATTCGGACTTCCGGCAACCAAAATGCTGCAGTTCATTCCTTCCCCCGATGTGGGGAGTAATCAGTTCTCATCTGGCGCGGAAAAACAGCGGACGAATGACGACAAAGGCTCTGTCCGAGTCGACGCTGACACCACGGAGTACGGGAACTTCTCCGCGTACTACTTCATCGACCGATACAACCTCGACGATCCTTATCCCGTCGGCTTCGGCGGCGCCACCGTTCCCGGCCCCTCCGGCGCCTACGACGCACTCTCCAACGGCAGGGATCAGGTTATCGTCCTGCGTGACACTAAGACTCTTGGCGCGAACATGGTCAACGAGGCTCACTTCAGCTACACGCGCTTGAACAACAGTCTTGGTATTCCCAAGGGTGGTGTCGGAGTTAGTTTGACAGACCAGGGAATCTCCAGCGGTCCGCAAGGCATTCAGCAGGGATTCCCTCAGTTTGCCGGAGTTGAGACTCTTTATTTCAATTCGTTCACGGTGGGAGCCAATCCTTTCTTTCTCGCTCAGGTCAACAATACGTTCCAGGTTGCCGACAACTTTTCCAAGGTCGCCGGGAAGCACACTTTGAAAATCGGCGGACAGTACCTCTTGTATCGGGTCAAACAGTCGCCCGATCTGGTTGCGAACGGGACGTTCTCATTTTTCGGCTCCGGAACTCAATCCACCGGAAACGGATTCGCCGATTTTCTGTTGGGATTACCCGATTTCTACTCGCAACAGTCCTCCCCTCCCTTCTACGAGAGCGCCGCGGACGGCGGGATTTTTGCCCAGGACAGCTGGCGCATTAAGACGAATCTGACTTTGAACTATGGCGTGCGCTGGGACTACGTAACTCCGTGGGCGGAGATGCATCATCAAACCACCACGCTCGTTCCCGGGGTGGAATCGCAGACCTTTCCAGGTGCGCCGCTCGGATATCTCGTGCCGGGTGATCATTTGCCGAACGGTCAGGCGATCCCTGCGGGGATTGCGCCCACTCCAAAAGATAACTTCTCGCCTCGTATCGGTTTGGCCTATTCCCCTAACTGGTCAGATGGTTTCCTGAACAAGTTGACGGGTGGACCTGGCAAAACGAGCATTCATCTCGGCGCCGGACGATTCTTCACGTCACCCGAGGGACTAACCGTCGCCTATCCTACCGGCAATCCGCCTTATGGGCTAACCTACACCAGCCCCGAACCACCTCTGATGAGCACTCCGTTCACGGGTGCGCTCACGGGGACAGAATACATTCAGCAGTTCCCTGTCAACGTTCCCCCTTACAACGCCTCTCCACAGAACCCCGACGCTAGTGTGAACTGGAACCGGTACACCCCGATTAGCGGGGCCGGCAGTGTTTGGTATCAGAACAAGACGCCGTACACGATGTCACTAAATTTCAGCGTGGAGCGGCAAGTCGGGTCGAACATGCTGGCCAGCGCCAGCTATATCGGGTCCGAGAGCAGGCACTTGTTAACCGTTGTCGCTGCGAATCCGGGAATTCCTTCTCTTTGTCTGGGCTTGGACCAGCCGCAAGACGTGGCTCCCGCATCGCCAACCTGCGGCCCATTCCTGGAGAACGACGTATTCACGCGATCCAACGGAACTGTCGTCAATGGCACGCGCGGACCATTTCCCAATACGATCGGCACCGACGCCTGGTACAAGAATATGGGCAATGCGAACTACAACGCCCTGCAGCTGACTCTGAAGCGCACAAGTGGACCTCTCACGCTTCTTGCCAGCTATACCTACGGCAAGTCACTCGATCAGTCTTCCAGCATTCAGGAACAGGTCTATCCCTACAACTACCGCGAGGAGTACGCACCGTCAGCGTTCGACATCAAGCACAACTTTGTTCTCAGCTACAACTATGAACTTCCCTTCGCCAAGCTCTCTGGCAAAGCGAACCGCCTGACGGACGGATGGTCGCTCTCTGGGATCACTCGCTTCGCATCGGGCCTGCCGGTAACATTCGCCAGCTTCGGAGATAACGCTTTGGTCTACGTCCAGAACAACGGCGTCAACTCCGTCAGCATCGATCTGCCGAATTACACCCCCGGCAACTTGCAAATCAACCACAACCCGCGCAACGGGCTTCCTTATTTCAACCCGTCATTGTTCACCCCGAATGCTTTAGGGACGCAAGGAAACGCGAAGCGGCGCTTCTTCTACGGGCCGGGCATTAACAATTTCGATGTCGCGCTACACAAAACGACAAAGCTTAGCGAAACCAAGTCGTTCGAATTCCGCTTGGAAACTTTCAACACGTTCAATCACGCACAGTTCTACCCGAACGGCTCGGTGGACGGAAACATAAACGACGCGACGTTTGGTCATGTGTTGAAGGCAGCGCCACCACGCATCGGTCAAGTCGCGCTGAGGTTTAATTTCTAGACCGCGAGAGGTCGTACGAACATCTCGCGGACGACTTTCTGACCAATCTAGAAGCGAGGCGCGGTATCCACAGGGAGCAAAGCTTCCCTGGACCCGAGCATTGATATTGGAAGTGCAGGGCAATGACCTGATGCTATCAATCTTCAAGAAGAGTCAGAAGCGGAACAAGAAAGCGAGCGGCAGCGAGCAAACCGTTCAGCTGGTCTTGACTATTCGGCGGGCAATCGTGGTCGTCGTGCTAGGACTTTACAAAGACTCGACCGATCACACTGCCACTAGCATCGGCGCTCAGGAAACACAAAACACGAGTTGGCCGTGCGGTACAAGGATGGTGTCTGGCACAGGGATGAAGAAGCAGGTGATCGCTGGGGTACCTCCTCGATCGAGACTCGAAAATCTCTTCCCGAAGCCAATGCCACCACTCCGGGTCGATATACATACCCGGCTAGCTACTCTGTCATTGCTTTCCTTTCCGATTTTGGTATAGATTGAAATGAAGCTTCCATGGAGTGACGGTTATGCGGTCGATGTCGAAGAGAATAGCGTGTCTATGCGTGTTGCTGACCTTCTGGTCAGCAATGGCATTCGCTGCGCATCAACATTCGACCGCTACCGAGTCGGCGACGTGCACGCTGTGCATCGCAGCGCATTCAGCTTCCCCCAAAATCACAACAACCTTGCCAAGGGTGATGTTCCTTCCTGTCGACGCCTTTCGGGCGGAGCCGGTCTCTGCCCAGCAACGCCTCACGGTTTTTGTCCTGTGTGTCCGCCCGCCTCCCAGCGTCTAGAGATTAGTTTCCGTTCGATATAGGCCCGATTGTTATTCCTTGGGTCGTGTTTTTGATCTCTTAGACCAAGTTCTTTTGGAGGAACTCATGTTGGCTTCTTATCAGAAGTCGCTTCATGCGGCTTTCATAGTGAAGTTTTGTTTGGTACTGGGCCTGTACGCTTCCGGGCAATCTGTTGGAAATTCTGGTTCGATCAACGGCACAGTAGTAGACCCTACCGGTGCAGTCGTCACCAAAGCTACAGTTGAAATCCACAACCCTGTGAGCGGACTAGATCGCTCTACTACTACGGACGCTTCCGGGAAGTTCGCCTTCACAAATATTCCCTTCAATCCTTACCACCTTGTGGTCTCGGCGGAAGGCTTTGCAGCCACCGTGCAGGACGTGGAGCCTCGGTCGGCTGTGCCGGTCAACATTGCCATCAAACTGAAGGTGTCGGGGTCAACTACACAAGTGACGGTCGAGGCGGAAGGCGGAGACCTTATCGAGAATGACCCAACCTTCCATACAGACATAGACAAGAGCTTGTTCGACAGGCTCCCGCTGGAAAGTCAATCGTCGTCACTCAGTAATTTGGTAACGCTCGCCACTCCCGGCATTTCGGCGGACTCGAATGGATTGTTCCACGGCTTGGGTGAACACGCGGAGGCCTCGTTTTCGGTTGACGGGCAGCCCATCACGGACCAGCAGAGCAAGATATTCTCCAACCAGATTCCGCTGGACTCGATCCAATCGATGGAGGTGATCGCGGGTGCGCCCCCTGCGGAATATGGAGACAAGACCAGCGTCGTCATCAATGTGACCACGCGTTCGGGGCAGGGGGTGACGACGCCGCACGGCAGCGTCGTTACGTCATATGGTTCGTTCGGAACTTCCACCGCGGCAGCCGATCTCTCTTACGGCGGCCAGAACTGGGGAAACTTCATTTCGGTCAGTGGTTTGAACAGCGGGCGATTCTTGGACCCACCCGAGTTTGTCGTATTGCACGACAAGGGCAACGAAGAGAATGTGTTCGACCGCGTAGATTACCAGATCAGTACCGCGGATTCAGTCCACTTGAATTTCGGATACACGCGCTCCTGGTTCCAGACGCCGAACACGTTCGACTCCCAGAACGCGACGCCCTGGAATGGTGTTGTGGTGCCCAATGGCGGCCTTGGCCCCAACGGCAAACTTGTCGGACCGGCGGATCAGCGTTCGCAGATCAAAACCTTCAACATCGCGCCCTCATGGACGCGGCTGCTCAGCTCTACGGCCGTGTTTACCCTGGGCGCCTTTGTTCGCCGGGACCAATTCAACTACTACCCCAGCGGCAATCCCTTCGCCGACCTCGGCCCCATCAACCTTCAGCGGGAGAGCATAGGACAGAATCGTAAGCTAACCAACGCCGGACTCCGGTCGGATCTCTCGTATGTGAAAGGGATCCACAACATAAAGCTGGGGGCGGTCTACGAGCAGACGTTCCTAGATGAGCAGGACACTCTCGGCATCGTCGATCCGACGTTCCTTCCCTCCCTCACGGATGCGAATGGAGCCCCTTGCTACAACCCAACAACCCACCAGGCCATCGATTCACCGTGTACCGATCTGTTCCCGTACGATCTCACGCAGCCGGGCGGAGGCAGTCACTACACCTTCAATGGTCACACCGACGTAAAGGAGTTGGCTCTGTACGTGCGCGACAACATCACCAAAGGAAATTGGTCTCTGAACGTGGGCCTTCGCGGCGATTTCTACAATGGTCTTGTCACCCATAAAGAGATTGAGCCTCGCCTGGGAGTCGCCTACAACGTCAAGAAGACGAATACCATACTTCGCGTATCTTATGCGCGACTATTGGAAACCCCCTTTAACGAAAACCTGGTCCTGTCCAGCACCGGGTGCGCAAATGCGGTGTTGAATCCGCTTCTTGGCTGTACGGTGCCAGGCGTAACCCCGTTCAATCCGGGATTTCGTAATGAGTTCCACGCCGGCATTCAACAAGCTTTCGGACGCTATCTCGTCTTCTCGGGCGAGTACATCTGGAAGTACACGCACAACGGTTACGACTTCAGCATCCTGGGTAACACACCGATCACGTTTCCCGTGGAATGGGAGCGGTCGAAGATTCCGGGATATGCGGCCCGCGTGAGCGTACCGAATTTCCATGGATTCTCGGCTCTTGCGGTCTTTTCCAGTGTTGCGGCGCGGTTCTTCACGCCACAGATCGGCGGCGCAGGCGCAGTTCCTTCGGTGGCGCTGGCGGGCGGATCGACTCCGTTTCGGATTGATCACGACGAGAAATTCAATCTGACTACTCACCTTCAGTACCAGCCGTGGAAACTCGGCCCATGGTTCGGCTTTAACTGGCGCTATGACAGCGGCCTGGTTGCTGGCCAGACACCTTGCTACGGCGGCAATTGCGCGCAAACAACCGTTGATTCAACTGGGGCTGCCGCGGTTGCGCTGACGGACTCGTTCGGAGCTCCGCTAACTGCGGATCAGGAATTCGAATCTGGACTGTTTTGCGGATCGCAGCGCGCCACCCCGACCGTTGCTCTGCCCAATCCGTGCCCGCTCGCCGAGTACGGATCCACTCTGTTAAATGTGCCTAAGCCGAACACGGAGAACGACGACAAGAACCCACCGCGTATCGCGGCGCGAAGCCTGTTCGACGTTTCTATCGGACACGACAACATCTTCCGCGGTGACAAGTACAAGGTGAGTCTGCAACTCACAGCGATCAACTTGACCAACAAGTACGCACTCTACAACTTCCTCTCGACCTTCAGCGGCACGCACTACGTAACGCCTCGCTCGCTTACGGCCGAGATCGGATTCCACTTCTAGCACATGCTCCCCCGTCGGTGAGGGCAGTACGGTCAAAACCGTGCTGCCCTCTCTTTCGAAACCTTCATGATGGGGCGGAGCCATGAAGCGATCGAAGTTCACGACTCGGGAAGGGCTGGTCATGCTGTTGGGAGTGACGCTCATTCTCGTCGTGATGCTCTGGCTTATGTTGTCTGGCATCGTGCACATCAACCATTGAAGCAAATTGCGCGAAACAGGGAGGCACAAGGGCGTCCGTTCCCGGAGGATGAATACCGATTGTTGAAAGTTCCTTATGTTGCAGCGCATAGCCTCCGCTATAGCCGTGGTGCTTCTGGCCATTGGTGGGGGCGTGCTTCGCCCTTTTTGTTCGGGGCACGCACGTTGGGCGGAGCGCGGCAGTGCGCTTCTGCTTTGTTTCCGCGTTGGCAATCGTGCAAGAGTCCATGATTGCCTGCGGGATCGCTGAAGCTCGCCGGCTGAACAGCAACGTTCGAAACGCACGCGCTCAAGGAATCCAAGCGAAATCCCCAGATGTCTTCCTCGTTCGGCTATGTCGCGAAAGGCTTTGCGCTGTCGGGCGAGATCTGCGGCTTCACGCAGCCCTTTTTGTGCAGCAATGCATTGGGTAATCATTGGGTAATCTTTGGGCCATCGGCTACAGAGCACGCAGAAATCTGGTCTTCGATGCAGGGTTCAACCAAGGACTAGCGAGCACACCAACTCACTGGGAAGCGTTCGTCGGCTTCACAGACTTACTACCGCATCGGCTCTGGCAGCAGATGATTCGCTTCGTCCCGAGAAAAGGCGGAAAGCACAGGGCACTCGAACGGAGAATTCTCCGTTCCCATGTTCGTCCATGACCACGCGCCAACCGGCATAGCTGTGATGGCGGAAAGACCGGCTCAGTTTTCTTACAGCTTCGAAGATCTGTTCGAAGGGGGCAGGGTGCGCATTCAAGACCAACCAATCCCGACTGCGCTCAAAGCAATTCAGGAGTTTCTTAGATTTCAGATCGAAGAGCACAAACAGGGGACACCAATGATATACGCCCTGCGGAGCCCCAGACTCTATGATTGACTATTGATGCTTCTCCGTCGGCCCGAAGCGTACCTCGTGAGCCATCAGTTTATCGTTCATCTTCCCCGCATGGATGACGACGCGGTCTCCTAACTTAAGATCCTTGATCGATGCGGGCACTCCGCTCTTCACAAATTTGGTTTCCGCCATCGTGTAGATGGTGACGGCTTGTGCGGCGGTCCGCACGGTGATCGAATTGTCAGAGATAGCAGTCACCGTGCCCATCACGTGCTGGTCTGTACCATGTGCCGCCGCAAGTCCCGCAGCAAACGTGACGAATGCAACAAGCAGAATCATTCTCTTCACTTTGAATTTCTCCTTTTAGTGGTCCCGTTCATTGTGGTGATTTGCCTTCGTTGAGAAAACGTTCCTCATCCCGCTCTTCCGCCCGTTCAGAATCGGTCTTCGGGTTCAGTTGCTCCATTTCTTTAAGTTCCTCGGGCGTTAGTTTGGGAAGATGACGGATGAACGCTGCCAGCTTCCAGCTGTCCTCATCCTTCTCGCCCGTGCCCCAAGCGGGCATTCCCGTTAGTCGGATTCCGTTGTGGATGATGTAATAGATCTCACCATCCGTGAGCTGCTGGGTCTGGGACTGGCGCATGTCCGGTGCTTTCGGATAGAGATTCTGACCGATTTGTGTATTCCCGCTGCCGTCGTTGCCGTGGCAAATAGCGCAATGATCGGCAAAGTGGGCTCGGGCCTCTCTGAGAACCTCGGCTGTCGGCGCAACTGGAGTCGTGGCACGCCGTTCAGACGCAGGAATGGAAAGATTGCGTGCCGTCGTGGCGAGATAAGCCTCGATGGCAGACGGGTTATCCCGCACGCTGAAGCCACGCCGGATCGTCACCCATCCGAACGCAACGGCTCCCGCGATGCCTGCAGCGGTGATCAATAGAAGAAGAGTGCGTTTTCTCATGCGCTCACACTTACCGTGGGCTTGCGCCCATCTGGAATGGGATATTCACTTCTCGCACCGGTTGGTCGATTCCGCCTGGCTGCGAAGGAGCTTCGAGACCGTCCGTGAGCAAGTAGGACTGCAACAAAACTGAACTCGTTGCGAATGTCTCTAGCGCGCTGATGTAGGACACTTCCAACTGCATCAGGGTTCTCTGGGCGATGAGAACCTGCGGGTATGCTGAAGCCATCTCTTTGTACTTCTGTGCATACATTTCGTACGCCTTCAGCGCCCTTGGTATCATCTGGTTCTTGTAGCGATCGACCGCGGTTTCTGAGAAGGTGTAGTTCTGGACAACGCTTGCCGACCGCTCCCGCAAAACCAGCTTCACACGCTCCACTTCGCGCTTCGCCCTTTCTACATCAGCCTTCGCGGTGGCAATGTTTCCCTGGTCCCGGTTAAAGATGGGAATTCTCACCCCCACTTCGGCAAAGCCCTGCAATCCCACAGGTCTCCCATTAGGCGCGGACAACAACTCGCCATTCTGTTGCATGCCGCCGCGGATTTGGAGATCGGGAATCGATTCCCGCTTTGCGCGAACCAAGGTTGCTTCCGCTCGTTTGATACCGAGTTCGGCGATTCTTACAGCTGGACTCTGGTTGACGATTTTCTCCACTAGTTCATCCGCATTGACTGGCGAAGTGTCTTCGAGTTTTCCTTCGAGCCTCATCAAAGGAAGCCGCGGGTCTCCCACGACGGCGGACAGACCTTTCCAGACCCGCTGCTGGTTTTGTTCCGCCATTGTGACCGCGAGCTCCGCCTGCTGCGCTTCCACTTCTGATTCGAGCACGTCGGGAGTGTCCGATTGGCCGACATTCGCGAGTTGATGAGAGATCTCGACGGCATCGTCGGCAAGCTTGCCGAGACGGTGCCGCAACTCTAACGTCTGCTGGGCAGCCAGGGCTTGGAGGTACGACATCCGTACGTTTGTCAGTACGCGAAGTTTTTGCTCCTCGGCTTCCGTTTCTGCCTGTTTGAGTTCTTGGTCAAAAATGTCTCGATTCAGGTTCAGCTTTCCAGCCATTACGATGTCCTGCTGGACGAATAATCCTTGCTCACCCCCGTGAAACGCCCCGCCTCGGATCTGTTCGCCTTGGTACCCGACGGTTGGGTTTGGATAGAGTCCCGACTGCTTTTTCCTGCCTTCCGCCGCTCGGATATTGGCGGCCGATTGCGCGAACGTGGGGTTGTTTTGTAACGCCATCTGTTGCAGTTCCTCGAGCGTTAACGTCTTCTGTTCGGAAGCTGGAGTTTGCGCTCGCCCGGGCATGGCGACCAGTAACAAGACCAACGAAAAGCACAGAGCAGATCGAGCAGCACCACGGAAAGACGCTGCTGCTTGGATCTGTACTTCCATGACTGGCATAGTCAGGCTATTCATGGGTGTGCTCCATCCCAGGCATGTCCATGTTCATCGGCTTATTGCCTTCCCGCTTCCTTCGAAGCTCCATAATTTGGTTGTATTTGTCTTGGGGTAGCACACGTACAAACGTCATCATTCCCGCCATGAAGCCGCTCCAACCAGGACGTAGGCCAAAGTTTTCAGGTTTATCTACCATCTGATCCATCGCCATCATGGGGCCTTCCATGAACGCATCCTGCGGAAAGCCCGGTACGGAATTCGCGTCCTGACTGATTTCGGGCCTCGCCATTTGCATTCCCTCGCGCTTCATGCCTGGCATGTTCTCGTGCTGCGTCGAGCCTTCGGTTTTGAGTGGCGAGTTTGACAGCGGTTGTTCGAAGGTGGAACCGACACCCATTCCGCGACCCACACTTACACCGTTTTCCTCAGATGTAGCGCTTCCTTGCCGAAGCATCCCCATGCCGCGCTCCATGTCGAGACCTGCGGGGATTCCGTTTCGCCGTGTCATCGGGCCGACATTGGAGGACATCTGGTTCATCATGTGGTGAGGGAGATGGCAATGAAGCATCCAGTCACCCGGATTGTTTGCGACAAATTCGATGTCGCGCGATTGCGCTACACCGACGAGCACCGTGTTTCCTGGGCCCCAAGTCGACTCGGGCTGTCGTCCGCCTTCTGTGCCAGTGACCACAAACTGATGGCCATGAAGGTGGATGGGGTGGTGATCCATGCCGAGGTTGATGAGGCGAATGCGCACACGTTCCCCATGCAGCACGATCAAAGGAGTCGTCGCGGGCCCGGCTTTGCCGTTGAAAGTGACCCAGTTGAACTCCATGTTCATCGAGTTCGGAACAGCTATATTCGGCAGGATGGCGTACTCCTGCAGAATGATTGCGAAATCCTTGTCTGCGTGTGGCCGGTGCGGTTCCCTGGGATGCATGATGAACGCGCCGATCATGCCCATCATTTCTTGCATCGCCATGTGCGAGTGGTAGAAATAAGTGCCTTCCTGGTGGAGGGTAAATTCGTACACAAATCTCCCGCCCGGCGCGATGGGGTCCTGGCTCGAACCGGGCGCTCCGTCCATCGCATTCGAGATTTCAAATCCGTGCCAATGCATCGATGTCGCTTCGGGAAGATGGTTGTCGACGATGATGCGAACCCGGTCGCCCTGGTTCACTTGAATCGTCGGACCCGGAGCATTGCCGTTGTATCCCCAAAGGTTGATCACACGGCCAGGAACAATCTCTTGTTTCACTGGCTCGGCGATGAGATGGAATTCCTTTACGTTTCCGTCCATGCGCCACGGAAGTTGTGGAACGTCAGGCGTTTCCACGGAAACCCTCATGTATATGTCCATGCCGGCTCCACTTTCGTGCGGCGCTGCAAATAGGCGAGGGGCAGCGGCCAAACCAGCGCCTAATCCGAGAGTATTTCTCAGAAAATCACGTCTGTTCTTCATGGTTCTTCCCCTTCAATAAATAGGCAGACCCAAGCGTCGAGAACCTCAACGAAACTGGGATCGAAGCGATATCACAGCACGGCAATCGACATCAGTCGCTGCCTGTGCCATCGCTACTAGAGCAGGAGGGGAAGACTCAGATACGAAGGATGCTGTACGAGGCGGTGTATGGTGAAGGAACGGGCGGCGGGCCGCTATCCAAATTCCATGCGACCTCAAGATCGGGAGACATAAACTCGGGGATTGCGACCGGGACTACGGTATTTCTCTGGCGTACCGCCATCTGAGGAACAACTCTTCTTGAAACGTTGAACCATTCAGCCAAGGCACAATCTGTCTGGCATGATTGCGCTCCCACTATGACCGTCACGTCTACGAGAGCGCTGTCCCCAAGGGCGTGGTGATGCATCGCTGAGTGTTTGTGAGCCATTCCCAGTTTTGGATTCGAATTCTGACCGCATCGGTCCCGAGCATCCCCTCGTGAATGGCGCTCACACATTAACGCACACATTCCAGTCGGACTTAAAACCCCGACCACCAGTGCACTCAGGAGAATTGTCGAAATGGTTTTTCTCGTAGCCACTTTGCAAACTGTACCTTACCTCGCGTGTGATGCGCAAATGCAGATCAAGTCTTGCAAGTCTTGATGCCTGCCTCGCGCTCTTAGGGAAAGCGAATGCCACTGCATTTCGGCAATGGCGTTTCATGGTTGCGGGGGCGGATTTGAACCGCCGAGCTTTGGGTGATGCCATCTGACGCAGGTTTCGGTGAACCCACGGAAAGCATCCTTTTAACGAGGTTGCCCCACTATTCAACGATGCAGGCATATCCCTGAATAACCACACAAGACTGACAAATGATGCCGGCAAGTCAGCTAATTTTGGGCGGTAAACCAAAGATCACGACCCTCTCTTCCCTGCCCTGAAGCATGCACTCTGGCGCTTGTCTTCAATCACGGCGTGCTGTTACCGCCTTGCGGCTTATCGAACCCTTATCGAACCCACCGCGAGCGCCGACGCTTCGGCCGAGGCAGCCGCAATGGCAACGGCGGCGGCAGGTCGAGATTCGATGACGTTGTCATGGTGCTCCGATGGCGCGGTGTTTGCTCCAGGAAATCGGAGGAGGGGCACGGACTCGAGACGCGAATGCAAGGACCGAGGTCTGTCTGTATAGAAATAGTTCTTATCGGCTGCAATCCAGTCAGTGGCGATGTCGTTGCTGCGCCGTAGACAGATCTAGCTCACCAGCACGGACTAATTGGTGGAGGTGTTCTTCCAAGGCGTCCTTCTCTTACGCATTCCACCTCCGGAAGGTGTAGGGCCCCGGCCAGTCGCTTGTGGATGTCTTCCACACCACCCAATCCCGGAGCAATCAGGTAGTCGATCTCGTAGTCGCTTGCTTGAGCGTTCACGATTCCATACTTCTGAAAAACCTCTTGACGCAGCGACGTTGATACTTCCACACCACTTCCTCATGGGCCATCGAACAAACCTCACTGATCGCAACTCTCCGCGTTGCACCCGGTGTAAGAGTGGGGTCCGGTTCCGCTCCGCGCTCGGGTGAACTAACCGCTGACCCGGCTGTGGGAATTGTGGAATGCTCCAAGAGGAGCTTGCCAACCACTGCTGCAACCAAAACCTCTAAGCAATATCAACCCTGCAGCGCGCGCGGCCCAGGTGAATTGGAACAACCCTCGCCACGAACTAGCTTCGCGTTTAAGCGCCAAAAGCAGCTCCTGGTCCGATAGGTGAAGGTCTGTCGCGCCATCTTTGGTTCGCGTAACGCGACTTCAGAGCAAAATTATGCGCGACGCGGAAGGCCCATCCGCGAAGGTTTTTCCGAGATCTGCGCAATTGGAGATGGCGGAAGAGGGACAGGAACACTTCCTGGGCGACCTGCTCGCGTCGTGCACGGGTATGCCGAGAAAGGGCATATCGGAGCAGCGTCCGCCGCCCGGTCTAGATACACTCTTGAAGAGTTAAGCTTGGATCGCACGAAAACTGAAAGGGCCGGCCGCTGTCAAACTAAATTCCACCCCTCGTCGAGAAGCGTGGCGATTCAGCATCTCGGTTTGCATGGAATCCGCAAAAACCCGATTGCGTATCGCGCGTCAAGCGATCTTTCAATCCCACGCTCGAAGACTTCCATACAACACCGGACCACCGGACCGGCGAATAATCTCCGGACTGACGTGATTCGTTCTCCGTTTACAACCCCTAAGTTACACTATGTCGACCCTCATGCCGTTGACTCCCGGAACTCGCCTAGGCCCATACGAAATCACCGCGCCTCTCGGCGCGGGCGGCATGGGCGAAGTGTACCGCGCGCGGGATGTGCGCCTCGAACGCACAGTCGCCGTCAAGATTTTACCTTCTCAGTTCTCCCTCGATACCGCTCGCAGAGAGCGCTTCGAGCGAGAAGCCAAGACGATTTCGAACCTCAATCATCCTCACATCTGCGTCCTGTACGACGTGGGCCACCAGGATGGCATGGACTATCTCGTGATGGAATGCCTGGACGGCGAGACGCTGGCCAAGCGTCTGGAAAAAGGAGCGCTGCAGGTCGATCAAGTCTTAAAATTCGGCGGACAAATCGCGGATGCACTTGATAGCGCGCACCGAAAGGGAGTGGTTCACCGGGATCTGAAACCTGCCAATATCATGCTAACCGCGTCCGGGGCGAAGCTACTCGATTTTGGACTTGCGAAGCCTGCGATGCCGCCCCTCGACATCGCAACTTTGAGCTCCGCAGCGACGCTGACTACGCCGATGACCATGGCGGGCACGGTGGTCGGCACTTTTCAGTACATGTCCCCTGAGCAGACCGAGGGCAAAGAGTTGGACGGGCGCAGCGACATTTTTTCGTTCGGAACCGTGCTGTATGAAATGGTGACGGGAGTGAGGGCATTTCAAGGTAAGAGTCAGTGGAGCGTGGCTTCCGCGATTCTCGAACGAGATCCAGCGCCGATCAGCAATATCAAACCGCTGACACCTCCGGCATTGGATCATGCGATTCAACAGTGTCTGGCGAAAGACCCTCTAGAGCGATGGCAGACAGCGCGGGACTTGTCGCTCGAATTCAAATGGATCGGCGGATCCGGATCGCAAATTGGCGTGACTGCCCTGGCTGGTTCAAGCCCGGTCCGCGAGCGCATTGCATGGGCCACCGTCGCAATTTTGATGTGTGCACTGGCCATTCTTGGCACTTTCCCTTGGAAGGACGAGGGGTATGCGCCGCAAATAGCGCGCTCCGCGATTGTGCCTCCGGCGGACACCCAATTCGTCGCACTGGATGTGGACGGTGGTAGCCCTGCCATTTCTCCAGATGGCAAACAACTAGTTTCTGCAGTTGCAGACAGCAAAGGAGGTTCGGCTTTGTGGCTCCGGGGTTTGGACGATGCAGGCGAGGGTAGAATGCTGCCCAGAACCGAAGGCGGCGGGCATCCCTTTTGGGCTCCCGACGGCCGGTCTATCGGCTTTTTCACGAGAGGGAAACTAAAACGTATCGCCGCGGATGGAACCTCTCTGCAATCACTCTGTGAGGTCGCACGAGGCCGCGGAGGAACTTGGAGCGCAGACGGAACGATCCTGTTCACCCCTTCAACCGCTTCGGCGCTTTACGAAATCTCGGCGAACGGGGGCACGCCGAACCAGGTTACGAAGCTAAATCGGAACCTCGGCGAAAGCAGCCATCGGTGGCCTATTTTTCTTGCGGACGGAAGACACTTTCTGTTCTTTGTGCGCAGCTATCAGACGGAACTCTCAGGAATCTACGTAGGCGCGCTGGGCTCAAAAGAGTACCACCAGTTGATCAAGACTCCGTTTGGAGCTGCCTTCGCGGGGGAAAGGATTCTGTTCGTGCGAAATGAGACGCTGTTTGCGCAGAGGTTCGACCCCAAAAAGCTGAGCACGGTGGGTGAGCCCATACCTTTGCCGGAGCGGGTTGCGGTGAACCCCGGAAATGCGGCGGCTCTGCTGAGTGTCTCGAGCAAGGGAATTATGACCTACTATCCGTCGGGCCACGCCGGAGGGCCATACCAGCTAGCCTGGTATGGCAGAGACGGTAAGATCGCCGCTCCTGCAATAGCGACGGGATATTTCTACGGTTCAATGCTGTCTCCCGATGGAAGTCACGCGCTCGTACCTACGCAGTCCGAGGATGGCTCGGCCTCGGACGTGTGGAGTTATGATCTCGCTCGCGGGACCAAGACACGACTAAGTTCTGGCCCGGGATACAAGAACACTGCCGCCTGGCAAGCCGACGGACAGGCGGTGTTTTTCTCCACCGCCCTCGGAGATGTCTGGCAGGTATATCGCATAAAGAGCGATGGGACCGGCGCGCCGGAAGCTGTGTTGAAATCAGAAAGCGAACCAGAGCATCCCGAGTCCGCGTGCCGTGATGGACGGTACCTGGCTTATAGTCGCGGCAATCCCCCAGATAAGACGTCACTCTGGATTCTTCCTTTGGCTGGCGACCGGAAGCCGTTTCCGCTCTTGCAATCACAAGCTTCGACGCGCGAATCGGCCTTCTCTCCTGACTGCAATTGGGTGGCGTACTCCTCGAATGAATCGGGACGTTTCGAGGTGTTTCTCACGCACTTTCCGGACGCGACGCGGAAATACCTTGTGTCCACCGACGGCGGGAGAAACCCACATTGGCGCGGCGATGGAAAAGAATTGTTCTATTACTCGCCAGAGCGCAAGAGTTTGATAGCCGTCAGCGTGGAAAAAAGAGGAGGAGAGGAACTGGCGTTGGGGACGCCGCAGGCGCTGTTTTCCGCCCCGGTTGCCGCGGTTCTGGGGAACTTGTACGACGTGACATCCGACGGGAAACGTTTTCTCTTTTCCGGCATATATTCGTCCTCGGGCGATGTGCCGTTGACATTGGTGATGAACTGGGACGCGGAGCTGAAGAGGAGGTAGTCCAAGGGCGAGGCGTTGCCCGTTCCATCGCCGATGATATTCATCAGCCATGCGTACTCTGTCTCAATTTCTGATTTTTCTTTCGTTTTGTGCACTTTGTTCTGCTGGCGAATGCGGTAGAACAATCTACAATCTACTCCTGCTCACGCCAAGGCGGAGAGCAGTTTTCCCCGAAAGCGGTGGAGCCAAATTTCTTCCTTGCCGATTTTCTGGTGCGCGACGGCTGGGCCGTCTATCGTCGGTTTGTGCATGCCCTGCACCAAAGCTGCCTGGCCCATCGGCTGCGACGCTGTCGGAAAATGACTCTTTTGGCGAGAAAGCAGGAAGCGAGTTTCCGCGTCAGATACAAGCCCTGATGCAGCAAGCTCTGCAACAGCGCGATCGTCGTCAGCAAGAACAGATCAGCGACCAGGGCGTAGCCGTGGCCCGCGGACGATTGGAAGCCAGGCTCGATCGGAGCTTGCAAGGTCGCTACCGCTCCTTGCGGAATCGACGCTTGGCCAATCATCTTCTGCATTCTGCAAGGCCGCCAGCAACTCCTGTCGGCATCCCCTCTGATCCGGAGTCTCCTCTGTTCCTCTCAGCCCAAACTACCGCGCTTAGCCGCTCCTACGCGCTAAACAATTACAATCCACCCTTGAGATCGCGGTGTTCAAAGTCTCACAGCACCCATTCTGGCCGTTGATTAGGAGTGTCACTCACGGCCTGCACGCCGGCGCCGAAGACGAAGACCGACACATCTGAAGCAGTCACTGCAACAGGAGAGGTGGAGATGAAGCCGATGAGCAGCGGCTACGCTGATGTAAACGGCATCAAGTTGTATCACGAGATCTACGGCAAGGGTGAACCCCTGGTGCTGATCCATGGAGGGCTGACTACGATCGGCGAGATGCAGGCATGGGTGGAGCCGCTGGCAAAGACGCAGCAGGTGATCGCGGTGGAGATGCAGGGGCACGGTCGCACGGCGGACACAGATCGGCCGATGAGCTTCACCACGCTGGGCGACGACATCGCGGTGCTGCTGGACCATCTCAAGATTCCGAAAGCCGACCTAGTCGGCCATTCGTTCGGCGGCGCCAGTGCGATCCGCACGGCGATCCGCTATCCGGACAAGGTGCGGCGCCTGGTGGTGATCTCCTCGCCGTATGCCAGGTCTGGCTGGTATCCGGAGGCGCAGCGGGGTATGAGCCATGTGGGCGCGGCGATGGCCGAAAACATGATGCAGACGCCGACGGGCAAGTTTTCAAAGCGATGGCCCGAGCCGCAGCGCTTTCCGCAGTTCCTCGACAAGATGGGCAACGTGATGAGCGAGGACTATGACTGGTCCGCCGACATCGCGAAGCTGCCCATGCCGGTGCTTCTGGTGTTCGCGGACAACGACTCTGTTTCGCAGAAGCACATTGCGGAGTTCTTCGCGCTCTTGGGCGGCGGCGTAAAGGAGCCGGGCTGGCTGAACACGCAGCTGTCGAAGTCGCGGCTGGCGGTCGTGCCGGGCTACAGTCACTACAGTTTTATAACCTCGGCGGAGGTGCCGCAGATTATCGGCAAGTTCCTGGCCGATCCGCTCACGAATCGGTCGGCAGGCGCGGCGGCCGCCTCGCAGGCAGCGCCGCCACCGGGGAAGAGGCAGTAGGCCTGGATCAGAAGCCGGAGAGGATCGGTCCGCATTAGCTCCATCGGGTCCAGTGCGCGTACTGGCCGGCGCTGCACACGCTGCAAGTCTGGATCTGGAAAAAGAATCCCCCTGGCGCTGATCGCGCATGGTCGGCAATTCTTCCCGAAAGCCTCTTCCTCAACAATCCTTTAGTATAAGAAGCCGCCACTAACGGGCCCGTGGTGTAGCTGGAAGCCGTGGCAAAATTCCTATTTCAATGGACAGAAGAACATTCTTAAAACGATCAGGAATGGCGGCCCTGGGTCCTTTGTGGGCGCGAGAGCTATGCGGAGCCGCAAACAATCTTACGCGCGATGCGGGAACTGCTGGCATGCGGAAAGCGACGCACGTTGGTGCGGGGACTCGGCGGCGGCGGCCGTCCGATGCGAATTGGCCTTCGCCGGCAGCGTGGAAGCGGCTGAATGATGAAGTCGACGGAAATTTGATCCCAGTGGAATTTCCCATCGACGCTTGCGTCAAAGATAGGGGAAGCGCGAGCTGCCAGAATCTGTTCAACAATATTCACAATCCCTATTACATCGGAGACCAGCCTGGCTTGACACAAACCTTGGGATGGGTGGACGCGTGGGTGAGCAAACCCAGCGTTTACGCCGTGGCGGCGAGTAATGCAGATCACATCGCAGCGGCGGTGAACTTCGCACGGGAAAATGATTTGCGGCTGGTGGTGAAGGGCGGCGGGCACAGCTATCAGGGAACCTCGAACGCGGCGGATTCGCTGCTCGTGTGGACTCGGCGCATGCACGACATCACCATGCATGAAACATTTGTTCCACAAGGATGCAAGGGCAGACATGCCCCACAACGTGCGGTAACGCTCGGCTCCGGTGCGATTTGGATGCAAGCGTACGACGCGGTGACGACAAAAGCCGGCGCGTATGTGCAAGGCGGCGGCTGCACTACGGTCGGCGTGGCGGGCCTGGTTCAGAGTGGAGGCTTCGGAAGTTTTTCGAAGCATTATGGAACCGCGGCGGCGGGATTGTTGGAGGCGGAAGTAGTCACCGCAGAGGGGACAGTACGCATCGCGAACGCATGGACGAACCCAGATTTGTTTTGGGCGCTGAAAGGTGGTGGAGGAGGAACATTCGGCGCAGTGAGCAAAGTGACGCTGCGCGTAAGGGATCTGCCGGAATTTTGGGGCGCAGCGATTCTTACGGTGAAGGCTGCGTCGGATGACGCGTTTCGGCGCTTACTGCGGTACTTCGTCGGCTTTTATCGAGACCATCTTTTCAACGATCACTGGGGCGAGCACGCGCGCATTGCCAGCGCTAATGTGCTCGACTTGTTGATGGTGTGCCACGATTTGAGTACGGAAGAAGTAAAAAAGATATGGCAGCCCTTTCTGGATTGGGTGGCGCGCTCGCCGGTCGCTTACACCGTCGGGGCACAGCCGATTCTGGGCAGTATGCCCGCTCGCCATTGGTGGGACCTGGAGTGGAGGAAGCAGAACCATCAAGCAGTTTTTAATCTGGACCAGCGGCCGGGAGCGAATTCAAACAACGCGTGGTGGACGGGAGACGCCGGGCAAGTGGCGTGGTTCCTTTATGGATACGAATCGTTGTGGATGCCGGCGTCTCTTCTCGAAGACGGCTCGCAGGAGCGGCTCGCGCAGGCGCTGTTTGCCGGTTCGCGCCACAAAGACATCGAGTTGCATTTCAACAAAGGTCTGGCGGGAGGCCCGCGCGAGGCGATGGAGGCGACACGCGATACAGCGACAAACCCCGCAGTGCTGAATGCATTTGCGCTAGCCATCGTAGGCGACGCGGGCGGCGGATATCCCGGCGTGAGCGGCCATGAGCCGGAGGTTGAGGCCGGACGAAAATCTCGGCAACAGATCCACAAGTGCGTAAATGAGTTGCGCGCAATGGTGCCGGATGACGGAGCGTACGTTTCGGAGAGCAATTTTTTTCAGGAGAACTGGCAGCAAGCGTACTGGGGAAGCAATTACGCACGACTGGCGTCGGTGAAAGAGAAATACGATCCGACAGGATTGTTTTTTGTGCATAACGGCGTGGGCTCTGAAGAGTGGAGCGAGGACGGGTTTGTGAGGAAAGCCAGGAGTTAATAGTCGACAATCGAGAGTGACGGTGCGCGAAACAGATGTAGCGATCCAATGGACGATAAGAACGCAAAGACATGCGGACAAAAAACCCACCTGACCGCGCAGAGGAGAAACAGACAAGAAACGCGGGAAGCCACGACTATGAGAGCAACCAGACCGCGAAACATGAATAGCCACAAAAAGGACTTGTCACTGGAACAATGTGAAGAACTACTCAAAGCATTGAAAGCCCGTTTTGAGAAAAACATGAACCGCCATAAAGGTCTTGAATGGACGAAAATACGAGCAAAGTTGGAAGCCAATGCTGAAAAACTGTGGTCACTCAACGAAATGGAAAGGACGGGCGGTGAACCGGATGTGGTTGGTCATGACAAAAAGACGGGCGAATACATCGTTTATGATTGTGCACCGGAAAGTCCTAAAGGCCGCAGAAATGTTTGCTACGACCGTGAAGCGCTGGAGTCAAGGAAAGAACACAAACCAGAAGACACCGCGATGGATATGGCAGCTGCCTTGGGCATCGAGCTTTTAACGGAAGAACAATATCGAGGGTTGCAGAAACTTGGAACGTTCGATACGAAAACGTCGAGCTGGGTGAAAACACCTTCTGATATCCGAAAACTCGGCGGAGCCCTCTTTTGTGATCGCCGCTACGACACTGTTTTCGTGTATCACAACGGCGCGCAATCGTACTATGGCGGTAGGGGGTTCCGGGGCTCGCTAAGGATCTGAATTTTGTATGTCTACGTTGGCGAAACAGCTCGCGAAGCCGCGAGCACTCTGGCGAATGGCGCCGGTTGCGGTTGTGGACGAAACTATCGCCGAACTTGTGCCTCACCTGGAAACGGGAGACATTCTGATCGACGGCAGCAACCCATACTACGTCGACGATATCCGGCGAGCCAGGAACTCACTCCGCGGAAGATCCATTATGTGGATGTATGCCGAAGAGCAGACTAGGGTCCCAACGACTCGGTAACAGCTATGGCTCTGATTGTTTTCCTGAGGGGTGTTAACGTTGGCGGCCACAGGACATTTCGCCCAAGCATCCTGGCGAGAGAGTTGAGTGACTATGATGTCGTCAACGTGGGCGCTGCAGGCACGTTTATCGTTCGGAAACCTGGGTTGCGAGGAGAGTTCCGTGCTGAACTGCTCCGGAAGCTGCCATTCGAGGCGGAGGTTGTGCTCTGCGAGGGTCGCAATCTTATCCGCCTGGAGACTGAGAATCCGTTTGGAACCGAGCCGTCGCGCCCCGATATCGTTCGATTCGTGAGCATCCTGTCGAGAGCCGGATGCCTCCGCGCTACGCTACCAGTTACCTTCCCTCCCGACGGGGAGTGGTTGGTGCGAGTTATCGCCTCGAACAAGCAATTCGTGTTCGGAATGTACCGTCGGCACATGAAGACAATCCGCTACCTTGGCCAGATCGATAAGCTATTCGGGGTGCCGGCCACGACACGCAACTGGAACACAATCCTTGGGGTCCTGCGGCTTTTGAAAGACGGGGAGAAAAAGGCCGCCGATTCACCGCGGATGACATAACCCCACCAACCCGTTATAGCAGGAACCGATTCTTGATTTTGCAGTAGTGGTGGATTTCTGCGAATTGGGTGCGGTTCATCTTCCCGTTCAGCCCATGAATGCTCCGCTCGTTCCCGAGCCATTCGACTGGCCCGGGTGGGCCTATGAGGAGAAGTATGACGGCGTCAGGATCCTTGCCTATAAAAAAGAAGAGGGCCGGTCCGGCTGCCCTCCAGAAATGAAAAAGACCGAAGAGTGCTATTGCAATCTCACAGAATTGCAATCGATGGTCTCGAGGCTTTCCGCATCGCAAAACGTCGAGGATACGAAGGATTGGTCGCGAAAGATCTTTCCTCTCCGTACATGGAAGCGCGCTCCAGTAAATGGCTGAAAGTGAAAGCTCCCTAGGAAGATGAGTTTGTGATCGCCGGATTCACGAAGCCCGCCGGCTCCCGCCAATATTTTGGCACCCTTTTTTTGGAAGCATACGACAGGCACGGACTGCGCTATGTCGGCAAAGTCGGAACGGGATTCGATCGGAAATCTCTCGCCACGCTGTATCGAAACTTTCAACTTTACGTGAGATCTCGGGCCGCGCTGTCGGACCCACCGCTATCGCGTTGGGAAAAAGCTTGGAAGAGGAGCTGCAGCGAGGCTAGTTGATGTTCCAGCAGGTGCAAGTCCTGTCGGTGGAGGCGCCCAGCCACCACCGTAGTCATACCCGGCGATGGGAAGGGCGACCGACCCGTCGAAAGCCCGGGCGTAAAAGTCTCCGTCGGCCCTTAAAGGGGTCGGATCCGTCAAAGGGAGGCAAGCAACTTTGCAGGTCGTAGCGCAAGCGAAGCAGGCAGTCCCGAAATTAAAGCCCCCTCGTGAAACGGATTTGAGGGGATATTGGGAGTCAGTACAAAACGCCGAACCCATCTCCTCTGGGTTAAGGCCGCAGCCGTCGACGAAGAGCTGGGCAGGTGCAGTCGGCGGGGCCCCGGGATTCTCGAGGATGACATGCAGAGAAGGAACAGCCAACGAAAGCCCGGAACCACTCGCTGGTCGCCTAGGCGTCGAGCGGTCGGGCGCACAGCGAGGGCATCACGTATAAACCGCGTTGCGGCGAAATCGCGATGTGCCGGCGAGTGGGGCGGATGGGGCCGATTAAGTGGTGATGGACCGGGACACTATAACCCGGACCGGAGCGAGGGCCCCTGGGGTAAGGCGGCAGAATGCCGCTTGCACGGTGGTGCAACAGCGCACCGAGGTGCCGGACTCTGAACCGGGTACCCCGAGGCAGCGAGGTGCACGAAGGGCGGAAGCAAACCGCACGTCGCGAACAACTCGCAGACGACGGGCAGGCCCCGCCTGACAGACCGGCCTTGAAGCCGTACTGGGGAAAACCCGCCGTACGGAATTTTAGGGAGGACGATGGAAACGTCGGCATCATTCGAAGCCCGGTCCGCGCCATCGTCCTACCCGGCGATCTGCGATGAGATAGTGAAACCTCTTAAAGGAATCCAGCGGGTGAAAGTCCCGCCCGACGAATGCGTAGCTGGCACGTCGGTAGTGAGTGTTGCCATTCACCGGGCGACTGGTGGGTGACGAAGCGTACACAGCAAGGAAGCAGGCCGTGAGGATTCAGCTCCGAAAACAGTCCTGATCGCGACGCCGACGCTTTTAGCGGGGCGGAAGGCAGCACTCGGGCGCCCGTTTATGGCAAGGGCGGACCGGGGTCGCCGGAGTCCCTAGCCCGGGGCATGCTTCCAAGGGGATTCCCCAGGAACCCAAGAGAGCTCCTCATCTCCTCCCACACCGAGAGGAACGCCTCTCACATCGGGAGGTACGTGACCCCAAGGGAGACCGGAGGGACACGGAGGGATGCTGAGCAGTCTTACGAACCCATAGTACCGACGAGAGCGGGGAACCGCAGGGCTTCCGCAAGGAGCGGCCACGGTACCCACTGGAGGGAAGGGGGAAACAAGCGGACGTATCTGCCGAAGGAAACATAGACGGGACACAGAACCCGATACATTATGTCCACGAAACTCGACAGAATAGCTGAATTAGCCAGGGAAGATCCAAAGCGACAGTTCTTCTCGATCGCTCACTTGATCACACCCGAGGCGTTGGAGGCAGCGTTTCGAAGTCTACGAAAGGCGGCCAGTGCAGGAGTGGACGGCGTTACCTACGAAGAGTATGAGGCGAACGCCGGGAGAAACATCCGCCAGCTTCATCAGCGGCTCACGGATGGAACGTATCAGGCTCAGCCACTACGCAGGATCTATATTCCGAAAGAGGACGGGAAGCAGAGGCCGATCTCGATTCCCGCTCTGGAAGACAAGATCGTGCAAAAGGCGGTAGTCGAAATACTCAACGCCATCTATGAGCAGGACTTTCTCGACTGCTCGTACGGGTTTCGGCCCGGGCGAAGCCCCCACCAAGCACTGGACGAGCTCCGAGCCGACATCTGTACGCGGCCCACGGAATGGATCCTGGAGATAGACATCAAAGCCTACTTTGACTCGATTGTGAGAGAGCAACTCATGGAGATGGTCGGGAAGCGCATCAGCGACGGGAGCGTCCTCCGGCTGATACGAAAGTGGATACAGGTCGGATTCATCGACGACGGTAGGCTTCTCGTGAGTGAAACGGGGACGGGACAAGGGCAGACGATTAGCCCGCTCTTGGCCAACGTCTATCTACATCACGTGCTCGATAAATGGTTCGAGCAGGAGGTGAAGCCCCGGCTCCGGGGTGAAGCCCACGAGATCCGGTTTGCCGATGATGCCGTTCTCTGCTTTCAATATCGAGAGGATGCCGAGAAGGTCATGGACGTCTTACCCAAACGGTTTGCCAAATATGGGCTGACGCTCCACCCGGAGAAGACGCGGCTGCTGGAGTTCGGACGATGTGCAATGGGGAAGGCAAAACGGCAGGGTCGAAAACCTGACACATTTGCTTTCCTCGGCCTTACACATATCTGCGCCCAGAGTCGGAAGGGTACGTTCACAGTACATGTGAGGACGATGAGTAAAAGGCTCCGCAGGGGCCTGAACGAAATCGCCAAATGGTGCCAAGCGCACCGTCATGAACCTGTGGACCAGCAGCAGAAAACCCTGAACGCCAAGCTCCGTGGCCACAACCAGTATTACGGACGACCTACGAACTATCGGGGTATCCTGAAGTTCTATCGGGGTGTCCGACATATCTGGCGTCGGTGGCTCAGTCGCCGAACTCGCGGGGGGCCGATATCGTGGGAGAAGTACAACGCGATCCTACGAAGCCACCCGCTGGTGTCGCCCCGGATTATGCACGCCTGGGTAAACCGGTGAGTCAACTTGAGGAACTCGCTGCGGGAAATCTGCACGGCGAGGTCTGTGAGGGGGGAGACTCCGGTGCGTCACAGTACCGGATCTCCTCTACTCGGAGAAAAGGGTGTAGTTTTTCTCACCCCACGGCTGATCGCCCAAAACCCGTTCCAAGAATGGAGGGCTGACAGGAAACTCCGCCAGCCGGTTTTTCTGGGCCTACCGGACGACAAACGTCCTCTGGAAGTGCGTTACCGGATTTGCCCGGATGAAGAATACCAGCCGAATCTGGGCGAAATTGGCGATCACCGTATCGCATATGGACATGGCAAGCTCGTCCTAGGTACCTGCAGCTAAATCTTCCATCTCGAATGCGACGTGCGTGGTCGGGACCGCACCATCGTCGTAACCGTAATCGGTGAGGAGAGACAATCTATCTGGAACTAGAATAGAGTCTCTGCATGGTCAAGCGTGCTCCAGCCCGGAGACGTCCTCGCAAGGCCAAACCCGGAACGAAGGGTCTGGGGCCACTAGAATGCCGACTAGAGCAGCCGACCGGAGCTGCGGCCGAGGCTGCAGAGGCAATCGCGAAAGCCGGCGGCTGTGTGGTTGGATCGTACAAGGAACCGCTTGGCGGACACCCTGTCTTGCTTTCGATTCTGCCGATCGATGCCATCGAACCCACGCCCTTCCAGCGAGATCTCTCCGATGCTCACCACAAACGGCTCGCCGATGTCATCAACAAAACTGGCCGTTTTCTTGATCCGATCATCGCTGTGGTCGCACCGAAGGGAGGCTTCTGGACTCCGAACGGCCGGCATCGCCTCGAAGCCATGCGCCGCCTTGGTGCGAAATCCATTACTACGCTCGTCGTGGCTGACCGCGAGATAGCCTGGCAAATCCTAGCGCTCAATACGGAGAAAGCTCACAATCTCAAGGAACGGTCGCTGGAGGTCATACGCATCTACCGCGGTCTGGTCGACGAAGATGCCGCGCGCCCCGAGTCGCAGTTCGCGTTCTACCTAGACGAACCCGCCCTAGTCACTCTCGGCGTCTGCTATGAACGCTTCCCTCGCTTCGGAGGTGGAGCCTACCATCCAATCCTCCGTCGACTCGAGAGCTTTACCGATGAACCGCTCCGCGCCGCCGTCAAGGATCACGAGAAACGGTCCACGATGGTGCTCGATCTCGAGGAGAAAGTTGCGGCAGCGGTAAAGAAGCTGAAAGAACGGGGTCTCGTCAGCCCGTACCTGCGCTCGTTCGTGGTCGCACGCATTAACCCGCTGCGTTGGATTAAGGGCGAACCGCCGCCACTCGAAGAGGTGCTCAAGACGATGCGAGAGCGTGCGGCAAAATTCAACGTCGAGAAGATCAAGCCGCAGGATCTGGCGGGAACTGGAGGACCACCAGACGACGAGGGTTAGGGCCGAGGTCCTACAACCTCGGATCCCGCGTCTTTGTTTCCGCGCCACCCGCGGCGCAAAATCAGATCGTCCACGATGAGGCCTTATGTTCGGTGGGACTAGCTGACGTCTGCGCTCGACTTTGTGCTTTCCACAGTCGAGAAATCAATGCCCCGTTTTGTCGCTAACTCAGAATCCAAATCGCGCGAGAACCCGGTAGTCACTTACCCGGACGGGTCCTTAACCAATACAGCGTCAATGTCGGGTTCTCATGTAAGCGTACGGTCTCTTTGCTGCCCGAGGTCCGTCCTGCCTGGCTAAGACTCAGCAGACGGTGAGCATGGCACCTTCGTGGTACAACCCTTGAGCAAGAACCTACATTAAACACTGTATAGAAAGCACCCAGAAGCCTGTAGGACTCTGCCGTGTGCCCTACCGTCACTTAGAAGACCGCATCCGCGAACTCTGTGCGAAAGCGATCACTTCCGGCGATTCTGAATTTACAAGTGTGATGTCTGAACTACGCTCTGCATTGCGCGAACATATCGAACAAATCCGGACACTGGCCGTTCGGCGATTGGCCGGGGAAAGGCCCCGTGGAGACGAACCGAGAGAATGAAAACAGAGAACGATTGCGAGAATTGACCGCCAAAATCGCAACTGAGCAAGACCCGGACAGATTTATGCAGCTTGTCAAGGAGTTGAATCAAGTTTTGGGCGCGAAGGACTCGCTGAAACAGATATTCCCTTGATTCCGAAGCGGCGAACGGCATTCGATTGCGTTTTCCCTTAGAGGACGAGTGAGGCAAGAAGGCGCCCGCCATCGGTATCAAGCGGGCTTGGCAAATCTGCTGGGCTTACTCGCCGTCGCGCGCCATGCGGGCCCGCCCTCTTTCTTGGCAAGTGCAAGCGCCGCTCTCACCACGCCCTCAGCGTCCAGGTCGGTGCAGTATGCTGGTGTACCGGGTTGTTGTTGCCACGAATCATCCAGACCAATCCAGACCACCGCCGTCGACCCCATCAAATCCGATCTGGTTGACAAGTCCTAAAACGACCGTCTTTGCAAGTTGGTTGTCGCCCAGTTGTCGCTTTTCGCCACTGCCGGTTCGACGCGCAACTTAGGAGAACCCTGACCCTGAGGTGCAGGAATCGTATTCCTGCAGCCAGCTGTGTTCTAACGTCCCTAGGGCGGATTGGCCTATCCTCTTCACCAAGTTGGGCGAACCCCCGGGAAAGAACTACGACTGGTCGAGCGGCGTCATGGCAATCAAATCCCCGGTGTAGGCTGTAGTCGGGCCACGCCGATACCGTCCGCACGGCGCGCGCTGTAGAGTTCATTCGCTTGCTGGACGGCGGCAAAAAACATGCCGGCTGAGATGGACATGGAATCTCCATTGCCCGGCTGGTGATTTCTGGCGACCGCTGTCGATTTCGGGGTTTCTAGATCGACGTAACAATAGAGTCGGGATTCTGATGGCAGTGGAACCCGCTCAAACTCTAAGCTCTAAGGATGAGGAGAGGACAATGAGAGTGATGGTCATCGTAAAAGCCAGTAAGGAATCGGAGGCTGGTGCGCTTCCTGACACGGAAATCCTTACCAAGATGGGGAAATACAACGAGCAACTGGTAATGGCGGGGGTGATGCTCGCTGGCGACGGACTGCAACCGACCTCGAAGGGCAAGCGGGTGAGCTTCTCGGGCGAAAAGCGCACGGTTATTGACGGGCCATTCACTGAAGCTAAGGAACTTATCGCCGGCTATTGGATGTGGCAGGTGCGGTCGATGGACGAGGCGGTGGAATGGCTTAAGCGGGCTCCCTTCGACGGAGGAGCCGAAATCGAGATTCGGCCGGTGTTTGAGGCTGTTGATTTCGGCGAGAATCTTACTCCTGAGTTGAAAGAGCGGGAGCAACGTTTACGCGAGCAACTGGCAATAAAGAAGTAGACGAATTTTTCAGATCCCGTGTCGAGTTAAAGTTTCCTGATTCGACGTATGAATAGATCACGGATAGTACAGGCCGAAGCCGTTGAGACTCCGGCTCCCAAACTAAATTAATTTAAGGAGATAGCAATGAGATTCCTAAGCATCTACAAGACAGCGGAACGGACCACTCCTCCGACCCCGGAGGAAATGGCTGCGATGGGCAAGTTGATCGAAGAGGGAATGAAGGCGGGCTGGCTGCTTGCGACGGAAGGCTGCCTGCCCACGGCACTCGGTGCGCGGGTACGACGATCCAATGGCAAGCTGACTGTAACCGACGGGCCCTTTACCGAGTCGAAAGAGCTAGTCGGCGGGTTCGCGATATTGAAGGCGAACTCCAAGGAAGAGGCTATCGAGTTGGCCAGGCAATTCCTCCAGGTTGCCGGGGAAGGCGAGTGCGAGTTGCGCCGGCTTTACGAACCCAATTCGATAGATCCGGGCCAGCCCAGTTGTCACGAGTCGGCCGCTGTTGCAGTCCGGGGCTAAACATGGTGTGATCGGTAGTTATGGGGACTACCGAGACACATCGCGCCATTGAGGCGGTCTGGCGAATCGAATCAGCGCGCCTCGTGGCAGGTCTTGCGCGAATCGTGCGAGACGTGGGCAGGGCGGAGGAACTCGCCCAGGATGCCCTTGTCGCCGCCCTCGAGCAGTGGCCGGAGTCAGGCATTCCGGAAAATCCAGGCGCCTGGCTCATGGCCACTGCGAAGCATCGGGCCATCGATCACTTTCGCCGTGCCGCGCTTATCGACCGCAAGCACGAAGAACTCACTCGCGATCTTGCTGAGCGGGAAAATGCAGTACCGGACCTAGCGGCCGCCATGGATGACAGCATCGGCGACGACCTATTGCGATTGGTTTTTATTGCCTGTCATCCCGTGCTTTCGACCGAAGCGCGGGTTGCACTCACCCTCCGGCTATTAGGCGGCCTGACCACCGACGAGATTGCGCGTGCATTCCTGGTCGCGGAGCCGACAATCGCCCAGCGAATCGTTCGGGCGAAGCGCGCCCTAGCCGACGCGCGTGTCCCCTTCGAAGTTCCTCGCGGAGCTGAGTTCACATCACGACTGTCCTCGGTGCTGCAGGTGATTTACCTTGTTTTTAATGAGGGCTACTCGGCAACGGCCGGCGACGACTGGATGAAACCCTCTCTGTGCGAGGAGGCTCTACGGATTGGCCGCATTCTAGCCGGATTGGCGCCGACCGAACCGGAAGTGCATGGACTGGTCGCGCTCATGGAGATCCAGGCCTCCCGGTCGAGGGCGCGTGTGGACGCGTCGGGGGAACCCGTGCTTCTGTTCGATCAGGACCGCGGGCAGTGGGATCAACTGCTGATCCACCGAGGTCTGGCCGCACTCGATCGTGTGGAGCAGCTAGGCGGGACGCGAGGTCCGTATGCGATCCAGGCGGCGATCGCGGCCTGTCATGCGCGAGCCCGCATTCCTGAGGAAACAGACTGGGCCCGCATCGTCGCGCTTTACGGTGACCTCGCGGAGGTTGGGCCATCGCCTGTCGTCGAACTGAACCGCGCAGTGGCGGTAGGCATGGCGTTTGGCCCCGCGGCTGGCCTGGAGTTAGTGGATCGATTGCAGGATGAACCGACGCTCCGCGCGTACCACCTGCTGCCCAGCATTCGAGGCGATTTGCTCAAGAAACTCGGCCGTACCGAAGAAGCTCGCGGGGAGTTCGAGAGAGCAGCATCCATGACCCACAACGCGCGCGAACGCAGCTTGCTCGTCGAGCGCGCCCGGACTTGCCGCGATGGAACGGGGTGAGGGAATCTCCGGTCATTCGGACGATCCATTCACGGTTTCCGCGCCACAGTTTTTGTGTTCGTCCGTGCCTTCCTTCGAACAAAGCGGCCTCCGTGGCCACATGAATTCTCGCTTCCATCCGCATTCCGGACTCGGGCTGGTTCGTCGCACTCCACTGGTTTACGTCGCCCCAAGAGAAAGTCCGCGTATGCGGACCCGTTGACGGGGTTTGCCGGGTTCTGCTGAGTGTAAACTCCCGTGAAGGTAAAATTCCCCGATTGCACAGTTCCCCAAGGGGTATAGTTGGCTTGATAATCGAGCAATTCAACCGCCGAAATGCAGGATGTGCTTGCCCCGGATCATGGTAACAATATCCGACGGCTGGTGCTGCGGGCGTTGTTGGTCGCGTTGTTGGTGGCGGTCACCGTTGCTTGTTGCACCAAGGCACCGGTTGAGTCGGTGACAGTCCCATTGATCGACGCAGTCTGCCCGACGGCTGCCGGCGCCAGCCAAAGTAACTCAAGAAGAGCTGCGATCAAGGAAACAAGAACATAAAAAACAGACTTCATGAAGCTTTCCTCAACAGCTGAGATATCGCAATAGGCACTCGAACAATCATCGACTTGAACACCTATAGCAACGGGACGCTAGTAGTTGGGTGGTAATGATTGCTAAACGCGATTAGGCGATCCGCATTGAAAGCATCACGCGCGTGAATGTGACCTCAAAAGAAAGAGGCATTGATCATTCCTTCTACAATGAGTCCGCTCCGCCGTGAAGCGTGTAGGGTTCTTGGCCCCCAGTGAAAAAGAAGACATCAAAATCTGAATCCGTTTCAGAGCTGTCTCGATAGCCTGAGTATTGAACCGACATTTGAGCCGCACATCGCCGCTCGAGGTGTGTGAGGGCGCGATTTCCACTGACCTCGGTCAACGAGGGTCTTCCTGTGCGGTCCACAACACTCCCCCGAGGTAGAGGAATAGCGGCCGCACCTGTGTAGTGCGGCCGGAGGGGAAGCGTTACGGATTGAGTTAGTTCGAGGCGCCACGCAGCGTGCCGCCTCGAATTTCAGTAAGTTAGAAGCGAACGCGAAGGCCCAGTTCGATGTTTCTCGGCTCTGCCTCGCCATTGACTCCGATGCCATTGTTTGCTGCTGTGTTATACCCGAGAGCGCCAAAGCCGCCGTTATTGCAGAGACAAAGGTAGTTATCGGTCCACTGATTATGGTTCAACAGGTTGGCGAAAACGCCCTGGAATTCCAGGCTCACGCTCTCCGCCACCCGGATGCTCTTCTTGATGCTAAAGTCCATGTTCCAGTAGGCCAGCCCACCGAGAATTCCAGCGCCGCCATCCCGGGTATCTATCCCCAGAATTGGGTTGCGCCAGTTGTTGGCTTGGGCCACCCCGTCCGGAAAATAATTCACGGGGAACCCGTTGGTTTGACCTGAGCAGGAACCGCAGTAGTTGGCATGACGGTTGGGAACGGGGCCGATGGGTACGGCATTTTCCATGTCGTAGTCAGCGCAGCCGATGCCATCGCATGCACCAAAGCCCTGGTAATCTGACAAGGTCGTACCGATCTGCGTCGGAACCCCGGACCCGGCAGCGAATATGGTTGCGAACGTCCATCCGCCCAAGGCTCGTCCAATAAATCCGGACTGTCCCTTGAAGAAAGGAGGTTGATAGACAAGGAACACGTTATAGATGAACTTTCGGTCCCAGGCCTGTCTCCCATACTGTTCTTTAAGATTGAAGGGATCGAGGGCAGTAAGTACGCTCGAGGATTGCGCCTGCGCTCCCAAGCCCAGAGCCTTCGACCACGTGAAGTTAGACTGCATGGTTAATCCGCGCCAATCGGCCATCTTGAGGGTAACGAAACCGGCGTTGTAGTTGCCGTAGCCAATGCTGGCGTTCAGAAAAGGACCGTCGGTGTAGGAGCCGGAGCAGCCGATGGTGGTTGTCGCGTTGCAAGTGGCGGGAATCGGCGTGCTCTGCAGGCTGCGCGGGAAGTTGAATCCGCCAACATTTCCTACGCCAGGCAACGAAGTACACCCGCCCGCCGGGCATCCCACGCCGCTGTCCAAATCACTCCAGATGCCCCAGACCTGCGCATTGTTAAGGTAACCGGTGGCGATATTGACAGCGGGGCAAGTAGCACTAGGGGTACAGCCCGCGCCGTAGGCAACCCCCTCATTGGAGGCCACGGCCGCAGTGCAACTTGTGAACCCATTGCAATAGCCCGTACCCTTAAGCGCGGTCTCAAAGAAAGGCTGCGGGGTTACAGAGGTCGGACCGGTCGTGCTTGCCCCCGCGCAGCCGCCGCCAGCGAGCCCTTTGAGGCCGCCGCAGTATTGCGTCACTAGATTGGCGTAGGCCTGCTTAAACTGCTGCCCGCCCAGCGTCATCATATAGGGAACGGGGTTAAGTTCGACGGGCTGGTACTCATGGGTAATTCTGCGCCCAATGTAGCCGACTTCCAGAGTCACCCTATGGCTTATCTGGCGCTGGATGGTCAAATCGAACGAGTCAATCGCATTCGCCCGGAAATTCGGATCCAAACCCTCGGGGTTCGTGGAGAACGAGTTGTTGAACCCAGGATAGGCAGGCTGGGGCAAGGTCGCGCTCACATTCGAGACTAGGGGCACGGTCGGGCCTCCCGTAGAAGAAACCGCTGACCCCACGCGAAATCCGTTCGAATAAGTGCCCACACCCGAGCCTCCGCAGGCCCAATTCCCTGGCGAACCGGCACTGGCGAGGTTCGAGTTACACGCCACGGGCTGTTCTAGGCCGAGTCCCAGTAGCGGCACCAGCACCTGCACCACGCCGTTGGTCCGGCCATAGGCGCGGCCATAGCCGCCGCGGACTACCGTGCTATCGTGCCCGAAGAGCTTCCCGCTGATAGAGTCGCTGTCGAAGCGGGGGTTCCAAGCCAGGGCCACCCGTGGGCTGAATTCCCCGTAGAACGGGTTATACGGATACTTCAGCCCGTTCGAAGTATTACCCACTAGGGCAAACCCGAGTTCGGGATTATATACATTGCCTGCCAGCGCCGCGCTCTTGACATTGGCCAGGTAGCCCAGCGTGGTAACCGGCTGATTTGCGGCGTCTACCAGCACCGCCTGCTTTCCGTTCGCCTCAACCGGCGGCATCTCCAGCGCCCAACCCAAACCGTACGTAAGTGTCAACGTCGGCTTCATGTGCCAGGTGTCGCTGAAGTAGACGTTGTAGTAAGGAACGGTGCTTTTGTCGAAGGCATTGGAAAGAGGAGGATCCAAAGTCAGACTCGCGCCACTACGCGCGAACATCTGCGACGCGATGGAAACGACTCCCAGCACGTTGGCGTAAAGGGAATCGCAGGTCTTCGGAGTCGTGGAAATGGTAGAGGTCGTGGCGCAAGGATATGCGAGGGCGCCCATGCCCGATCCGTTAGTTGTGTTGCCCAACTCATACACCGGAAAAGCGTTGATGGTGCCGCCACTGTCGTTGCGTTGATGGTAATCCCAATTGTGCTGATAGGTGCCGCCAAACTGGAACAGGTGGTTGCCTTTCAGCATGGAGAGGTCGTCACGAAACATTTGATCGTGCCCGTCCCAGAAACGGCGGCGGATTTGCTGATTGTCCACGTTAAACGGGCCGAGATCCTGGGTCTCCGACTGGCCGCTATCCAATTCGAGCGCGCCGCCGAGCCCCGCGATTTGGGGCGGAGCTCCGTTGCGTCCCCAGGCCCACCAGTTGCGCAGCCAGCTATAGTGAAAGTCGTTGGTCGTGTTGTTGGTAATGTTGGTGGTCAGACCCACAACCCCGTACCAGTCTTGAACGGGATCGCTCGACGCGGAGGCCGGCACGCCAAGTTTATCGCCGGGGAAAAAGCCGCCAATGTCGACCTGCTCGTCCCCAGCAAGCTTGATGTTGTAATAGCGATAGCTCGCCATGAAATGGTTCTTGGAACCGAAATCGTGGTCGATACGCGCCACGTCGAAGTTGCTGCGGATGGGCAAACTCAGGTTGCCCGCAAATCCTAGAACATTAGCGTTGTCACACAGGTACTGGCCGCCCGCGCAAGTGGAGTTTGACTGGGGCTCGTACGTGTTCCATATCTGCGCAACCAAAGGGTTGAGGCCAAGGCCGAGCGGATCGCACAGTCCGCCCGGAGCACCCGCACAGCCGTAATTCGCTGGGTATGTGATGCCGTTGAAGGTGACCGGAGAATTGTTCAGGTTGTAAGCGATCTTACCGGTGGAGGAATCGGTTAACAATCCCAACCGCAGGGCTGGCGAGGGGACGTTTCTGGTTATGGTCTGGGAGTTTGGATACCGGAAGCCCTCATAGTTGAAAAAGAAGAAAGTCTTGCCGCCCAGAACCGACTTCGGAGTGACTGGCCCTCCGATGGCGCCGCCAAACCGGCTGTAATGAAACGAAGGAAGCCCAATGTGGGGAGTCGCGAAGTTGTTCCCCCAGGAATTCGATGACCAGTTGTTATCTTTATAATACTCGTAGCCGGTGCCGTGGAAACTGCTGGTGCCGCGTTTCGTGACTACCTTGATTTCGGCGCCGGCAGAGCTGTTGAAATCGGCAGTCTGGCCGGCAGTGTTCACCTTGAACTCCTCGACGCTGTCGGCTGGAGTGGGCAATACGCCCGACGGGGCGGCGAAAGTAAAGGATTGAGTCGACATGCCTCCGGTTGGATCGCCGATAACCATATTCTGCTGCGTGCCGGTATATACGCCGCCGCTGCCATCCATATCGTTGGTGTTGTTGCCGCCGTCCAGCGAGAAATAGCTTTGGTCGTTCACCGCGCCCGCAACGTCGCCACCGGCACTTACGCCCGGTTGCAACTCGATGAAGGTGTTGACATCGCGGCCGACGCTAGGCAGGTTGTCGATGGCGATGGCTGTGACCGTGTTGCCCACCGTGGCATTCATGGTCTCCAGTTCCGTGCCGGTGGCTGAAACTTCCACGACCACATTCGCGCCACCCACTTGCAAGGACAAATTCAGCGTGAGACTCTCGCCGACTTTTACCTCCTGCTTCTCGGTCTTGCTGGTGGCGAAGCCCGACTTCGTGACCGAAATGCGGTAGACGCCCGGAGTCACGTCCACAAAGATGTAATGCCCCTCTTTGTTTGTGGTGGTGGTTCTCGCAATGTTGGTCGAGCTATCGGTCAGCGCAACCGTGGCGCCTGGCACCACCGCGTTCGACGGGTCAGTCACTGACCCGGCAACCGTGCCGGATGACGTCGATTGTGACCACACGGGCAGGACACTGCCACTGCCCATACAAACCACCAACAACAGAACCTGAGCCAACTTCACCCTTCGGATGTACATTGCTTCCTCCGACCAAAAGATTGAGTTGTCATGACTGACCGAGAAACTAGATGAGTCACTAAACACTCCCACCGCGTTGAGTGTTAGCAATCAGCGAACCAGAGTGTCGTCGTCGCGTTTTCAATCGGTTACATCAATGCTCGGATCTGCGGTTATGAAATGCGGGATGCCAACGGCACGGTGTTCACGGCCTACGTGCTGCGCGTGAGGTCGCGTGTCTGTCTGACTGTGGCGGCGGCCTGTCGGACTACTCAAAACAGAAGATGAATTTCCAAAACTCCGGATTTCCGGAGATTCCTTGCAAGCTGACCCAGGTAATTCGCAGATGCAGACTGGTTGGTATGTTAGCTACTAGGAAACGATCGCGACGCAGGCGGGCGACCTCGCGAGATCCGGACCGCACACGAGAACTCCTGCTGCAGGCTGCCTTCCAAGAGATGTACCGCTCTGGCTTTCGGAGCACTGACCTCGATGCCATTCTGACCGCAGCCGGCGTCACCAAAGGCGCGCTGTACTGCCACTTTGTCAACAAAGAGGCCCTCGTTTATGCGGTGGTGGACGAGGTCATCGCGAGTAACCTTCACCAGAAGTGGGTGCAGCCTTTACGGAACGCCAAGACCCACTCGACGTTCTGGTCCGCATTATTCACTCCGAATCGCTGAAAAGAAAAGACGTTCAGCGTGGCTGCCCCCTGCTTAACTTGTCTCAAGAGATGTCAGGTCTTGATGAGGGATTCCGCAGCAGGACGGCAAAAGTTTTTAAGGACTGGCACGAGGCCGTGGCGAAGGTACGGCGTGAAGGACAGAAACGCGGGGCAGTGCGGAATGATATCAACGCGAATGAAACGGCTACCTTCCTAATCGCGGCGTGGGAGGGGTACGTGGTTTTAGGGAAGAATTCGCAGGATCCACGGACGTTGCAATCCGGACAAAGAAGCGTGATTGGCCACTTGCAGTCGCTGCGCCCGGCCGCTGCCGGCCGTGAGCGTGAGGCCGGGACAGCGGCAAACTCTTTCGGAGTTTGATATCCCAAGCTGCCGTGCGATGAGAGCTTCACTCAAGGCCAGTGAAGCACGAACTCACCAAAGCTGACGTTACCTTCAATGCCGTTGAGTAGGGATAACACAAACCACCCGTTGCGAGGGTATCCTGGCATACTGCTGTTCGTAGGGACTGGGGCAAGTTTCCTTGCCCCAGTCCCTACCGGTGGAGATCATGTTGATGAGATTCAAAAAACACAGGAGAAATGGAACGGAGCGGGAACTTTTGACTTTCTTGTGACATTAAAGAAGCATGAACGATGTGAAAGATGCCGCAGAAGGATTGCGCAGATTGAGCTGGCGCACCGACTATGACTAGCGACGAAGCCTTGATGCTGGAATTTCAGGGCGGATCACGCGCAGCTTTCGAGGAACTGTTTGCCCGCTATCGCAAGCCACTGTACGTCTTCTTCGGGCGCCGGCTGAATAACCCCGAGCGGGCGGAGGATCTCGTCCAGGAAACTTTCCTTGCGGTGATCCGCGCAGCCTCCCGTTATGAGCCACGAGCATTGGTTCGAACCTATCTGTGTGGCATTGCGTTGAATCTGCTGGCTGCGGAACGGCGGAAGTTCTCGACAAGTAGCACATTAGGACAGTCCGCTCCGGAGCCTAAGACGGACGGAACTCCCGAGTACGTGCTCTGGGTCCGGCAAGCCATGGAAAAGCTGGATTCGCCGCACCGCGAAATCTTAATGCTGCGCGAATACGAACAACTGAGTTACTCCGACATTGCGGAGCTGTTGCGAATTCCCGTAAATACAGTCCGGTCCAGGCTTTTTCGATCGCGACTCGCATTGAAGAGTTACCTAGAGTCGGAGGCAAAAACCAATCCTGGCCTGAGAGCGAGCGCCTGGCAGCCGCACCCACGAAGACGAGGCATGCAATGAGCACGAACAGACATCCGATCGAACCGGAAGAACTCATGGCTTATCTCGACGGCGAACTGTCCGCGGACCAAGCCACCGAGGCCCTGTCGCACCTGGAACTGTGCCCGGAGTGCCAGACCCTTGCTGCCGATTTCCGGGGTGTTTCCCAAGATCTATTGGCTTGGGAAGTTGAGTCACCAGAAGTAGGCATCTCCTCGGAGCTCAACGCGGCGCTTGAGGAGTACCTCCAGAAGCGGCAAGCGGCAAAGGTCACTTCGTCGAGATTGGAAAACAGAGTGATGACGAGCCGCTGGGTCTGGGCCGGGGCCTTGGCTATCGTCTGCGTGGTCGTGGGACTGAAGTTAACACTTACCAGCCGCAATCAGAATGAGGATCGCTCGACAGCCTATCCAAGCATGGCTTCGATCGAGAAATACCTGATGCCGGATAGCAACGCCGAGATCGCTTTGGCGCGCAGCGCTGCCCCGGAAGCTATATCCAGCGACGCAAAGATCCTGGTTCTCGGGTGGCGGGGATATGAGACCGCCGACGAAGGAAAGAACGGTTTTGTGTGTATGGTGGAACGATCATGGATGTCCCCATTCAACTCCGCGGAGTTCTGGAACCCCAAGGTACGTGCGCCGCTCTGCTTCAATCCGGCAGCCGCGCAATCCATTCTGCCTCTCACGATCAAGCGGACGGAGATGGTATTAGCCGGGCTGTCGAAAGCTCAGATGATCGACAGCATCAAGGCCGGATTCCACAATAAAGAGCTGCCGGCGCCGGAGACGGGCGCGATGTGTTACATGATGTCGCGGGCAGGCTACCTTAATGACGCTCTTGGGCGCCACGTACCTCATCTGATGTTCTACTTTCCACTGACAGACAAATCCTCCTGGGGTGCGGATCTGCGCGACTCGCCGGTTACGCTGAATCCTCAGTTTCGGGACGGTCCGGAGCCCATCACTGAGTTCGTGATTCCGGTTGGCAAATGGTCTGATGGAACGGTTGCACCGGCTATGTAGGAATGTCTCAATGAGAAGAGCGCGACAGCGGTTTCACTCCAGCCAGCAAGGAGTGGAAATGCGGATCTATGATCGTTGGATTTTGAAGCTTTTGGCGGTTTTTGTGGTGGCGGCATGCGCCGTCATCCAGGGCCAGTCACCGCCAAAACAGCGGATCGATCCGGGGCTGGAGTCGCTGGGAGGCGAGTTGGTCTCGGGCGCTGCGCCGGCGAACGGAACAACCCTCCACTACGTTCGCGGCGGGGCGGGGCCGCCCGTCATCTTGCTGCACGGCTTCCCCGAAGACTGGTACGCGTATCACCGTGTCATGCCGCTGTTGGCGAAGCAGTTTACGGTGGTGGCAGTTGGTCTGCGCGGCATAGGCGGTTCGGCGGCAACGGCAGGCGGTTATGACGCCGCAAATATGGCGGAACACGTTCATCAACTGGCGGAACACCTGCATTTGGAACACGTTTACGTCGTCGGGCAAGGTATTGGTGGAATGGTGGCTTATGCTTTCGTCCGCCGGTATCCGGAAACCTGCCGCGGCGTGATGTTGCTCGACGCACCCGTGCCAGGTCTTGGGCCGTGGGATGCAGTTAAAGCCAATCCCATTATTTGGCATATCCATTTTCAGCAGACGCCGGACCTGCCTGAACAACTGATCGCCGGGCGGGAAGCTATTTACCTCCGCCATTTTCTCGACAGCGACACCTTTAGTGACGCGGATGTCGCCCGCTATGCGCGGGCCTATGCCGCTCCTGAACATCTGCGCGCGTTGTTGGAGATATACCGGGCTTTCCCGGTGAATGAGAAATTCAATGCAGCGCAGCGCAGCCCGATCAGCCTGCCTCTGGTGCTGGCTCCCGCACAAAACTCGCCCTTTGAGAAGCTGATGCCGGGCTTTGCCGAAGCGTTGCGGGATCATGGGTGTGCAAACGTCAAGATTGAAGTCATCAAGAATAGCGTGCATTACGTTGCAGACGAGCAGCCCGAGGCCGTGGCTCAACTCATCGAAAGGTACGCCTCGTTATGACGGCCATTGCAGGGCGTTGTGCGGAAGTAAGCGAAGAATTTTAAAAAATGTTCAGGACAAAAGGAATCTTCGGCCGACTCTGGCCGAAGCAGCGCCTGATTAGTACCCGAACGCCGGCGCAAGTTGAATGAAGTAACGCGACAGAAAAAGAAATCAGCCTCTATAAGGAGAACAATGATGCGCAAGCGAACGTTCGTTGTATTGAGCTTTGCATTGATGTTTGGCTTTTCGACGGCGCGGCGGATGCAGGCGCAAGACAACTCAGCGCCTTCCACCATGGCCTCAATCGATCTATATCTCATGGACCGCGATGCGGAGATTGCGATGTCCCGCAGCGCCGGCCCGAACTCCGTTTCAATCGGAGCCAAGGTGCTGGTTCTTGGACGGCATGGCTATGAAACGGCAGTGGAGGGGAAGAACGGTTTCGTGTGCCTGGTGGGACGATCATGGGATTTACCGAAAAACAATCCGGCTTTTTGGGATCCAAAGATACACGGTCCGATCTGCCTGAGCGCTCCGGGTGCGCGGTCTTTTCTTCCGATCTACCTCAAGAAGACCGAACTGGCGATTGCCGGACGTTCGAACACTCAGATAGAGGACGCCATAATAAGCGGCATCGCGAAAGGTGAGTTGCCCACGCCCGAACCCGGTTCGGTGTCCTACATGTTGTCAAAGCAAGGGTATTTGAATGCCGGCATCAAAGGACCTTGGCTTCCCCACGTGATGTTTTTTGTTCCCGAAATCGACCCTAAAGCCTTGGGATCCGACTTGGGGGATGACGTCCCGTTGGACGCGCACGAAGAAAAAATAGGCCGCTATACCACAATTGACGTTCCGGTAAGCAATTGGTCGGACGGAACACCATCTCCGCAGACCACCGGCGGGCATTGAGGCTATGTAGCAATCTGATCTGCGTGTTACTTCAACGGAACGAATTCGCGGCTTAAATCGACTACAGGTGAGATGCAAGGGAGGCATGGATATGAACCGGCGGGAATTCAGCCAACAGTTATGCGGAGCGGCTTTGACCGCAGCCTTTGCCAAGATGGCCATTGCACAGCAGCAGACCCACTCCACCAATGGCATGCAGCAGCCGAAGCCGGAGAAGCCGGAAGAAATCGCCATGCTGATTTATCCGGGCATGACAGCGCTCGATCTGATCGGTCCGCAGCAGGTATTTGGCTATCTCCCGGGCGTCAATGTGGAGCTTGTCGCCAAGACGAAGGACCTGGTGAGAAGCGACACTGGTATTACCATCCAGCCGTCCAAAACCTTCGCGGATTGTGTCGATCCTGTGGACATCCTGTTTGTAGGGGGCGGTAGCGACGGCACTGTGGCGCTCATGACGGACAGCGAAACCCTTGATTTTCTGGCGCGGCGTGGAAAGACCGCCAAGCTCATAACGAGCGTGTGCACCGGATCCATGGTCCTCGGCGCGGCCGGCCTTCTGCGCAGCTACAAAGCGACGTCGCACTGGTCGGTGCGTGACATCCTGCCGCAGCTTGGAGCGGAGCTTGTCGTCAACCGTGTGGTGCAAGACCGTAACCGCATCACCGCTGGCGGCGTCACCGCGGGAATTGATTTTGGCCTTCGCGTCGCCGCGCAGTTGCGGGGAGAGGACTATGCCCGGTTTCTTGAGCTAGCTCTAGAGTATGACCCGCAGCCGCCATTCGGGACGGGGACGCCGGAGAAGGCCCCACCGAGTGTGGAAAAGATGTCGCGACCAGCGTTTGATCCGCTGCATGCGGCCTTTCGTGACGCGGCCCTCGCGGCTCGAAAGAAGTGGGTATCGTAACAGGCACGCAGGTATGGACACGGGTGGGGCATTGCAAAACTGCGCCGGGGCCGCGCGTCGAGCACGCCTGATCAATGCCCAAACGCCGGCGCACCCGCCCGAAATGCCATCTTAAAACGTAAAGATAAGTCAGTTATCAAGGTATACAACATGCGGATGGATGATCGTTGGATTTTGAAATTTTTGACGGTTTTTTTGGTGGCGATATGCGCCGTCACCCAAGGCCAGTCATCGCAGGAAAAAACCGCGGTCGTTTTCGATCAAAATATCCGCTACATCGAAGCCGGTCAGGGACCGGCGGTAATCCTGTTGCACGGAATGGGTGGCGCCAAGGAATCGTGGATGGGAAATTTCGGCGCACTTGCTGCCGGGTATCACGTCTATGCGATCGACCAGATTGGCTTTGGCCATTCCGACAAGCCACTCTTGGATTACAAAATCGCCACTTTTGTGGATTTTCTCTACGCATTCATGCAGACGCAAAACATTGGAAAGGCCACGCTGGTCGGGAACTCTTTTGGAGGCTGGATCGCGCTAGACTTTGTCATGCAGCACCCAAGCATGGTGAAAAAACTGGTGCTGGTGGATTCCGCGGGACTGGCCTGGCTGCGACCTCTAGCGGAGATGAATCCTTCCTCCATAGCAGCAACGCGCACGCTTATAGAGTCTGTTTTCTATGACAAGAAAATGGTTTCTGACGGTGCTGTTCTCCAGGTCTTTACTGACCGCATGCGCAATAACGATGGATATACGATCCAGCGTACAGTGGCGGGATTCGCCACACCCCAGTTTGAAGACGCGAAGCTGGCCTCCATTCATGTACCAACGTTGGTGATGTGGGGACGGCAGGATGAATTGATCCCGTTGGCCAGCGGCGAGAAGCTTCGCGACGGCATCAAGGGAGCCAAGCTGATGGTGTTTGAACAGTGCGGCCACGTCCCGCAGATCGAAAAGGCGGACGAATTCAACCGCGCGCTGCTGGAGTTTCTCGGCAAGTAACTGCGGCGAACGATACATGATTATTCCTGCACCACTCGCGCCGTGGTTGCTTCCGCCGGCTCTCCTCGGGCCACAGCCTGCGCCAGGATCAGCTAGCGCGCTTCCACGCGAATCTTGGGCAGATGTAATCCGAACCAGCACGATGCTGCCACGGATGCGAATCCACCGATGGCAACCCTAATCGGCGCGTCCAATCGATCAGTCGGCCCCGGACAGCCAGCAATTTTGTTGAGCCCGTAAAGCCTTCCTGACGGCGCAAAACCTGGCCGATCTGGGTCATTTTGTGCCGGAGGTCAGGCCACCGTTCGCAAGAACCTATTGATGAGATTCAAAAAACACAGGAGGAATGGAACGGAGCGGGAACTTTTGACTTTCTTATGACATTAAAGAAGCATGAACGATGTGCAAGATGCCGCAGAAGGATTGTGCAGATTGAACCGGCGCACCGACTATGACTAGCGACGAAGCCTTGATGCTGGAATTTCAGGGCGGATCACGCGCAGCTTTCGAGGAACTGTTTGCCCGCTATCGCAAGCCACTGTACGCCTTCTTCCGGCGCCGGCTGAATAACCCGAGCGAGCGAGGATCTCGTCCAGGAAACTTTCCTTGCGGTGATCCGCGCAGCCCCCGTTATGAGCCACGAGCCTTGGTTCGAACGTATCTGTATGGCATTCTGGTCGTGCCATGACGCTCATGCCGCCGTCGAGCACACGTTTGTGCAGTTCTATCCCACGCTGAAGGTAGTGGCGAAGAAGTTCGGGACGTACCACGAGGCGCGGGGGCAAGTGACGGACGTGAAATGAAAGAGGTCTACGCGTTCACTGAGGTTCGATGTCAACGCGCATTCAAATGACCGCCCTGCGAAGAAAATCGTCGAATCCCTTAGGCTCCGGTCCCGCGCGGTCGGCCGAGCCTACACACGACATCCTCGTTTCGGTAGGCCGCGCACTGGATGCTCGAAGGCAGAAGCATGGCGAATGCAGGGCGCGCATCAAATAAGGGCCGCAGCGAGGGAGCGAGATGAACTGGAAGTAGAGGCCAATCGACGGCGGTGCAGGTCACGATGAACTTCGACGAGAGGAGCAGTAACGAAAACGGGAATGGAAGTCTTTCGGATAACGGCTATCCGCAAGTAAAGGCCGCGTGTGAAGAGCTGCCGCTGCCAAAGCGGCCTACATGGACGCTTGCGATTGGGAACTCTGTGCGGATCGCGATCAAAACCGAAGGGAGAATTCTCCTCATCGATGCGGGGGACGTGATCGCGGTGGAAGCCAGAGGAAGGAATGTCTTGTTATTGCATATTTCAAGTTCGCACCTGCTGCGAGAGTCTATCTCGACGATGGAGGAAAAGCTCAATCTGCACGGGTTTGTACGAATTCATCGATCTGTGCTGGTGAACGCGGCAATGGTTGAAGAGATTCATCCATTGCCCTCGGGCGATTATCTGCTTCGCGTGCGGGGAGGTAAGGAGCTGACCGCTAGCCGTACTTACAAGAAGAATCTGCAACTCCTGGCGCAGTTGTGGATCGGCACGGAAGGCTTTGTTGCCGAATAGCAGCTGGTATCCGTCTTACTGTTCGCGCGGGATCCCGAGTCATGGGCTTGCGCAACTCCTCAGAAACTTCTCTTATGCGGCGGCGGTGAGAATAACCACGAGGCCGAGGTCGTTGGCTTTTTTCTGAATGCTGCGGATTTCGTGCTCTCGATATTTTCTTCGTAGTACTTCATTCCCTTGTCGACGTATTGTTCTCCGTAACGCAACCTCCGGCAGACGAGCCAAGCTAGCATGTGAGCCATGGCCGTGATTCCCAGAGTGGCCTCGCGGCTCGACGGGTAGATTACGCGGAATGGAGATTACGCGGAATGGATTGACAAGCGCGACGGAGCCGGATATGGTTGGGCCAGTGCGCTAACAGGGCGTCTCCTACCCGCGGCAAGGGAAACATCCCACCTGTTTTCGTTTGAGGCGTGCCGTTACCTTCTTTCAGCCTGGTATCAGCGGGACACAGGCAAATATGAAAGGAGGACTTGTGACTTCGTCGAGGTTTTTGCCCTCTCACTCATCCTTTGAGTCCATCCGCAAGCAGGCAAAGAAACTGGTCAGCCTGTTCGCCGCCGGGGACGCCGATGCTCTGGCCCGTGTCCACGCTCAACTGCCGGCTCCGAACCTTCCTCTAGCGCTGCGCGACGCCCAGCTTGTGCTCGCCCGGGAATACGGCTTCGCCGGCTGGCCGGACCTTCGCGCGGCGGTGCTCCGCCAGGAAGGCAAGGGCCTGGAGTGGGCCGCCGCCGAGGCCGAGCGCGCCATCCACAACAACAGCGTCGAACGATTGACGCAGCTGGTTCGGGAGTATCCAGCGCTTCTATCGTGGCGCGGCGATTCCGGAGAATCGTTGCTCGGGTTTGCCACCGGCTCGTTTGGCGATAGCGGTGATCCTTACCGGGAGCAGATGTTCACACGCCTGGAATGCGCCGAGTTTCTCCTGGACGCTGGGGCCATTGCGAACCCGGCGATATGGGAGGACGCAATTCGCACCCGCGCCAGGGGAGTGCTGCAGCTTCTTTCGCGCAAGGGCGCTCTGCCGCGCAATCTCGACACTCTGACGGCACTGGGAGATTACGAGGGTGTCCGGGATTGCCTTGACGCATCGAGGCTCCGCCCCAGTGGTAACGCCGCGGTGACGCAAGCGTTCCTCTGGGCCTGCCGGTTCGAGCATCGGTCAGTGGCTGCTCTCCTTCTTGACCGTTGTATCGAACTCGACGGGGTTCTTGGAGAACGAGTGGAGAGATGGCGGGGGCGGAGCGGCTTCATCGACTACTTAGTCGAACATCCGCAAACGTACGGAAGCCCCTGGCAGACGGTTCTCAGCCCTTGGCAGACGGTCGTCATGACCGAGCTTCTTAAGGCAATCGATGAAGACAACCTCCAAGAGTTCATCCGGTGGCTCCAGGGCGAGCCGGATCTGCTCGACCAATCCCATGTGGCGCTGCAGGTGGAACTATTAGAGCGAGCAGTATTGAAAGATCGCGGGCCCCTTATCATACGGCTGCTGGAGTTCGCTTCCGCGTTAGCGATGAGGCGCCCGGCTTCGTCCGCGCTGGTGTTCGCCCTGGAATATGGGAAGGCGCATCTCATTCCTATGTTGACCCCGATTTGGCCGCTGCCCGATGATCTCTGCCACGCCGCGGGAGTAGGGGACTTCGCGCGAGTCAGGGGTTGGTTTGATGAGGCCGGCCGTCCGAGGTTGGGGAGTCTCAGTCAGCATTACCCTGCCAACGACTCTTCCGTTTTGCGAAACCTGCATTGGACACCCGCCAACGCGCAACACGTACTGGACGTGGCGCTGGCCTGGTCGTGCGTGAACCGGCATTTTGAGATTGCGTCTTTCCTGTTGGAGCGGGGAGCCAACATCAATAGCAACTGGAGCACGCATGAGCCGGCTAGCATCTTGCACGAATGCGCCATCCGCGGGAACTATGAAGCAGCGCAGTTTCTCATTGACCACGGCGTCGATATGACGGTTCGAGATTATCGCTGGAACGCCACTGCGGAAGGGTGGGCGTATCACGCTGCCAAGGACCAAAACATGGCGGAGTTCCTGGCGCGCGCCGAGAGCGCCCGCAAAGTAGAATCCGCAAAACCCGACTGTTAAGGTTAAAGAACGCTAATGTGCGACCACAAAAGTCATAAAGTTAGCGATCTGAAACGGAGAACACGATGTCCAACAGCATATCGACCTTGCTGCTTCGTAATCTGAGCGACGTATTTGGCGAAAATGACCCCGTGCGTCGTCGTGCTGCAATCGACGAGATCTTTCACAAGGATGCAGTATTCTATGATCCAAAAGGCGGTATATTTCGTGGCCGAGACGAGATTTGATCGTATTGCTGGTGTTATAAAGGCAACACATCCAGATTTCGAATATCACTGCTCTTCCCTCCCGAGGAATTAGGTGATGCCGGACGGGTTCGATGGGTGTCTGGCACTCCGGGCAAACCGCCAGCTTACGCGGGAACCGATTTTATCGTCGCCCGGAACGGTCGCATTGCTTCGGTCTATCTCTTTTTCGACAATCTCCCTTAAAGCAAAATGGGCCACTTCAATGAGATCGAATGCTTTGTAAGGCAGTTGAGTTGAAAAGCCTGACGGCAGCAGCAAAAACCCTAAAGCTGCCAAAATCTGACATCAGCCGCAAAATTTCTCTGACCCGCACAACAGGTGCTGCACACCTTGCGGAAGCAGGTAGGGCTCTACTTCGAGAGAACGGCGCTGGCGTTGAAAGAGCGGGCCGTTCTGGAGGAAATGCCCTGCGTCACCGCTAAATCGAAACGACGCTCGATCTCTATCCGCAGGAAGACAGCGACGAAACGCGCGGCACAGGGAGAATTTCTCTCCGCCGTGGGTATAAATGCGACGATCAACTTAGCTGTGGGTTGAATTGTCCGCTCGAGTTTGAACAACCACGACGCTTAACTGCTTCGGAAGGAATGGAGGGGGACGACGGGTCTCGAACTCGCGACCTCTGCCCTGACAGGGCAGCAACGAAATGTAACTGGGTTGATATCAAACGGTGTCGGCGGACGTCGTTTGATGCCGGAGGGTACCGTATGTCACTTGTTATCGTCCCCTTAACGTTCCCAGATTTTAAGATATTGCGACTGACCACGTCTTTAGTGGAGGGAAATCACGGTTAGATATATTGCAGTGCGCAAACGGAATCCAATTTTTTGATAAACCACTTTTGCGCCATTCTCAGACTTGACGTGGAGAAAAGGAGTCTTCCCCGCCGCCAGAATCTGAGCTGCGAGAAACGTCGTCAGATCCCGCGCATATCCGCGGCCGCGAAATTCGGGGTGAGTGCACACCGCGCTGATTTCCGCGAATTCGGTGGATCGTAATCGCTCTCCGGCCATTGCGACCAACCGCCCATCGCTCGCGCGTATCCCGAAGTAGCTTCCCATCTGGATTGTTTGCGGTAAAAACGGGCCTGGCTCGGTGGCAGCGGTGAGTTCTAGCATTTCGGGAACGTCCGTCGTCCCGAGTGGAAGCGGCGCCACAGGCGGTGGGACTAGCGAAGCCTCACAGATCATCTGGTCGATCCACCGAGAGCGGTCGACTTGCCAGTCGCCAGGCAGGTCGAGGGGACTCGCGGTAAATAGCGCGACCTGCTCGCCGGGACTCACCAGCCGTTGTAAATCGGCGAATGCGTCATTCGTGGGATGAAGCAAAGCTGCCAGCGGTGAAACATCCGGCGGATATCGTTGCGCGAGGCCGTGCGAGCGCGCGAGGAGCCGGTGTTCTGTTCTCAGCGCGAACCAGATCGGGTTGTCGAGAGACTCTAACATCCGTTGCGCGTGATCGTCTTTCACAGGGTCCCTTTCATGGCTGCTCTCCTTGCGTCAGGGACGCCTCTTAACGTGCGGGCGGGGTCTGGCGCCGTTTATAGTTGCAATATTCATGATGCCGACCTTTTTCTCGCCTCAGCCCAGCCACTCGATGAGGAGTCGGTTCAGCCGGTCGGGCGCGTCCAACGGAATCCAATGGCTGGCGTCATCAATCTGCTCGTAGCGCCACCGTGCTTTCACGAATTGTCCCGACATCTTCATGCGTTCACCGTCGAGGTAATGATCGTTTGAAGACCAGATCCCGAGAGTTGGAGCTTCCACGGGGGGCAGTTGGCGTGGCGACTCCGGAAGATGCGGCGCGACGTTCGCCCGGTACCAGTTGAGCGATGCCTTTAGAGCATCTGGTCGGGACAGATCCGAGATGTAACGATCGATATCACCATCGCCTCGGAGCATTTCCCGGAACAGCACCCAGTCGTCGCGCTGCAGCCACGCCTCCGCAATTCCTTCGAACTGGAAAAATAGCATGTACCAGGCCATCTCCCTCTGCCGCAAAGTAAATGGGGCAAGTGGATGTGGTACCGAAAGAACGACAAGCCTGCGAACCCGATTCGGGTAGGCAGCAGCCGTGATCCAGGCCACAGCGGCTCCCCAGTCATGAGCAACAATGTCAGCTTTGTCGATACCTAGCGCGTCGAGAATACCGACCAAATCAGCGATCGCGTTCGGCAGGGAATACGCGGCCACTCCTTCCGGGCGATCGGAGCGCCCGAAGCCACGCTGGTCCGGTGCAATGGCGCGGAAGCCATTCGCGACAAGGAATGGAATCTGGTTGCGCCAAAGATACGAAGAGTCCGGCCACCCATGTAGCAAGATCACCGGCTTACCGCTACCGTGGTCGTCTACATGAAGGGAAACGCCGTCTCGCGGAATACGGTGCTCCCTGTATTGAGGCGTCGATGGACTTGCGGGAACCAGCTGACTTTCACGTTCAAGACCTCCGCCAAACGTTGTTTTTGTGAGGGCAGCAGCTGCCAGTACCTCGCCAAACCTGACAATGAACGAACGACGGGGAGTGACCGATTTTTGTTTTGGGTGATCGCTCATGTGCCCTTCTCCATCAAGTGGAAAATACGATTTCATCGCGATTGCACGCGACGGTCAAAGATTTCCGAATACAACCACTGGCGATCTTGTTTCAACCGCAGTTGATGACCATTGAAGGCGCCGACGTGCTGAATCATTTTATGGATGTCCCATGATGTGGACATGCGCATAGGGCGATCCGGCCCACATGATCTAGGCGCTGGTCGGCCTGTGTGTAGTCGGCAGTCCGGTGGCCTTCGGATCAAACGGCCACATGATCATCCAGTTAGGACCTACCTCTATGGGCATGCTCGTCACATCATGAGGATCTGAATCGCTGCGCTGAGTGGCGCCGGCGAGCATGTAGGTTATGCCGGGAACCGTGTTGGTCGGTTTCGGTTTGTGAGCTCTGGCATCAGCAAACCACTGCATGGAAGGGGCATCAACGCACATAGGCGGTTCGCCTACAACTTTAAGATTCCCCGGCATGCAGGTAAAACCGTTGTTCCCCTCACGGAGCACGATCATCTTGCCTTTCGCGTCAGTGCCGACGATCTTTGCCGCCTTCGCGACCTCTGTTGGCCCGGCGGACATCGCACGGGCTATTTTGACCTGCGTCGAATCGCCGCCCTCCCCATCAATCGGCGTTCCCGGCAGACTCCCGTAGATCGAGCGACCTCCGAACACCAGCGGAAACGCATTCAATTGGATCTGCTCCTGCGGTACAGCGACCACGATCAGCTTGCCGCGGGCTCAAAGACCGGACACCAGTGTTCCCATGGCAGCACCGCTGGTTCCGGCGACCAGAATCGCTCTCGCCCCACCCATGCGCTGCAGGATCGCAGTGACATCCTCGCATGTGTTTGTCAGTTGAAGCTCCTTTGTTGCATCTCGACCTATGCGCTGACTCGAACATGGTGACTTTCCTTCTTAACCCGCCTAAACGCGGCCCAGTACACCGCGTTCGAGCTCTTGTTTCGCCTGGAGCCAACCGTCCACGTGATGGCCTGATCGTTTGCCACGCTCGAGATAGACTTCGTATGCGCGACGTCTGATCTCCTCTATGCGCGCCGAGTTCCCTACCGAAACCTCCCCCGTCTCTAGCTGGGTCGAGGTTGCTTGGGGTTCTGCATCGCTATTGCTCTTTGGTTTCGATGACACATCCGTCTCCCTCTTGCTGATGATTGGACTGCTGTTGCTCGTCGAAGCTATTCGGGCATTCGCTCTGCCCGAGCCATTGCTGTCAGGGCAAAACGCGCTTGTATCTCGCACTGGCCGAATGACAAGTGCATCGCACCCTCACTGCTTATCCGCTGGCTGAATTGGTATAACCAAAAACCATTTATCCGCCTGATCGGGGTTGGGCAAATGAATGATGTAGGTGCCGTTCCAACCGCCGCGGGTGAAACCCTGGAGATCTTCTGGATGAGGAGTTACCACCATAATGTGGGGTCCAACGTGAAACTCCCCGCCGGACGCGCCCGGAACCCATTGACCCACATACATGTAGGCGATGCCAAGCCTGTCGATGTGCTGCGGTCGTCCGGCAATACCGTCCGTCACCCACTGAAAGAAAACACTGTCGAAACATCCCGGGTCGTCATGCTTGGAACCGGGTGGCGGACCCGGCAGGCAGGTCCATTCACTCGTGCCCTTACGGAGAACTCGAAATTCGCCGCCCTTGCCGGCAGGATAATCCACAATCGTTGCGCCTTCGGTTATGAACTTTGGTGCGGCCCTGAGTGCGTCCGCAATTTTCTCAGCGTCCGTTACGGGCAGGTGTTCAGTCGTGCTCTGTGCGCCCGCTGTCAGCGCAGCGAAAAGGCAAAGTACAATTAGCCTCATTTCAGACCTCAGGAAGAATGTTCTTGCCATACAGCTTTCATCTCCTCGTGCTGTCCTATGCAGCGGCATCCTCGAAGAGCTTTATCAACGTCTCGTCGAGCAGAGCGGGTACAGTCGATGGCTGTGTCTCTGGGAATTTGGTGAAGAATGCCGACGGTAGGTCCATGTCGATCCGTGTCTCCTCGCCGTCCCGCTGGGACACGCAGATACGCACGGGAGCGCCCAAGCCGGCGGCACCGGTGTATTGGAACAAACCACGCGCAATGACAGCATTCCCGACCAGGTAGAATTTTGACTCGATGGGAATCCCCGCCAGGCGCATCGTGGAACCCTGCTCGAAGTCCCAGAAGATTGCCATTGGCTTGGAAGTCGAGTCGACGTAAGCTTCAACACCCGCGCGGTTGCCGTGCGTCACATATTCCATCAGTTTGGGGGTGTGGAAGCGCTGCATACTGCTCTCGATGGCTTGAGTAACCTCGAAGAAGGACTTGCGCGACCGTATGGTGAGGAGGACCGCATCGTATTTGGTTCTCGTCGTCTGTGAGGAGACTGCCACTGCTTTATCTGTGGTTTTCATTTGTGCGTACTTCTCCTTTGAGTTTCAATTTGCCTTACGTCTTGCATTTCGGCGTGCGATGACGAACCTCGCGTACTTCGGGCTCATCGCGACCGCGATGACACACTATTTGCTGGCTGTCGACCCGCCATCGCTGAGAAGTAAATGAAGTGGGGTCAGCGGACCAAGCTCGATGAACTCGTGCTTCATAAGGCCCGCTTGGCCTAAGGGCAATTTTTCCATCAGGGCACGCGCCTCTTCGAGCGAGGTCACGTTCAAGAGGAAAACAGGGCCTGTCTGCGTCTGGCGAATCCACCATTGGTCAATCTTGCCAGCCAGATACAGTCGAAGCGTGGCTGGCACTTCCTTCGGAAAGATCTCCCTTATTTGCTCCGGCGTTGGAGGCTTCGTGAATTGTCCGATAGCCAGAATCTTCGTTGTCGGGACTACTGGGAAAATGCGCTTGGGCACTTTCTCGGCGTCGGCCGCCCTGTCTTGAACGTTATCCATATCCAGCTCCTACCTGCAATACGCGACTGTGCCCTTCATTTGCAGTACGGCTCATTTGTTCTTGGTCCGGGGGCACGACAAGCGCGTCACTAACACGCAGCGACCAGTCAATCGTTTTCTCTTTCCATCCATTCGCGAATATATGGAGTACAGTTCTCAAGCTTCACGCCATCGGCTTCACAACGTGCGAGAAAGGCCATTGCGTCGCGACCGACCAGACTCACGTCTTTCAGATCAAGGACGATGTCGCGACGGTCCGCATGGAGTTCAAAAAGCCTTCTCAGTTCGTCTATCGCCTGGCTTTCGATTCGTCCACTTAGGAGGAACACTGTGAATCTCCCTCGCGGCGCGGTCTCGATCCTAAAAGTCATCGATCCGTCCATTTGACCGACTTGCGGTCGCGGCTGTCGTGCACTCTATGTCTTCCATCCGGGCACCGACGACGAGTGGTGCAACCGAGTGCCCATTGGATCTCACTGAAAACAGGGCTTGAAAAGAAATTGGAGTGACGGAATCTTGGGAGTGCGCCAGGATTCTGGGAGTTCAACGAGGGCTTACCGGATGGTGTGCTTCCTGATGTTGAGTTGTTTGATTTTCAGATCCAGCGTCGAGCGCGGAATGCCGAGTTTGACAGCCGCGCCATTTGGTCCAGCAACTATTCCGTTGCTTTCCGCAAGAGCCGCCTCGATAAGTTCCTTTTCATAGTTGTGGAGGTTCTCCGTGAGGAGATGTGACGACGCTCGGCGAGGTGCGTTGTGGCTTGAAAGCCAAGCCTCATCGATCCAAAAGGTATCCCCAGTGCATAGGATAACGGATCTCTCGACGATGTTTTGCAACTCACGAATATTGCCTGGCCAATGATAGGACTGGCAAAGCTTCAGCGTAGTTTTGTCAATCTTGCTGATTTTCTTTCGCGCCTTCTCCGCATGGCGCTTCACGAAGCACTCGATCAGCATCGGAATGTCTTTTGTTCGTTGCCGGAGAGGCGGTACATCAATCGGGAAAACATTCAGCCGGTAAAAGAGGTCGCTGCGGAACACACCGGCAGCGATGGCAGCTTCTAAATCGCGGTTTGTGGCTGCAATTACTCGAACATCAACGGCAATGACGCGGCTTCCCCCCACTCGTTCAAATTGGCGCTCCTGGAGGACTCGTAGCAACGCCAGCTGAGTTTCTGCGGGAAGCTCGCCGATTTCATCCAGAAAAATCGTCCCCGAGTGCGCTAACTCAAAGCGACCTTGCCGCTGCTGCAGGGCGCCAGTAAAGGCGCCCTTCTCGTGACCAAACAATTCTGAGGCGATAAGCGAGGAAGGAATCGCGGCGCAATTCACGCTGATAAACGCGTGGCCGGCGCGGCGCGAACCCTTATGGATGGCGCGCGCAATCAGTTCCTTGCCGGTACCGGTTTCACCCGTAATCAGCACGGTGGAGTCGGTGGGAGCGACTTTCACAATGCTGGAAAGGACAGTTTTCAAGGCGGGAGAGGATCCCACGATCTCTTCAAACATGAAGACCTGATCGATTTGCTCCCTCAGGGCTACATTCTCGTCGTGAAGGCGGTCTTTCAGCCCCTTGATTTCTTCGAAAGCCTTCCCTAATTCACCCTCAGAGCGCTTGCGGTCGTCAATGTCGGTCGCCAAGATATACCAACGGACAATGCGACCCTCGGTGTCACACAGCGGACGAGCTCGCACGTGGAACCAGCGGTAGACGCCATCGGCCCGACGGCCACGATTCTCAAACTCAAACGGTTGCCCAGTTTCAAGCGCGCGCTTCCAGGCGTCGATCGTGGGAAGAATGTCATCCGGATGAAAAGAGTTGCTTGTCGCCCAATTCTGCAATTCCTCGGTCGTCTTGCCAAAATATTCTAGGATTTGGCGGTTGACCAGTTCGACCTCACCTCCCGCGGTCATGACGGCAATTTGGCCGGGAATACTGTCGACGATCAGGCGCAGGCTCTCTTCGTTCGTCTTGATCTTTTCTAGTGCCAGCGCCAGGGCCGCCTGCGATCGCTGGCGTTCAATCGCAATCAGCGCAATGTGCCGTGCGCCTTCGATGAGTTCGATTTCGGCGTCCGTGGGTATCCGCGACGCGGAAGAGTACAGGGCAAAGGTACCCAGCACTTCGCCATCCTTCGTCAAAATCGGCTCGGACCACGCGGCGCGAATCCCGCTCTTAATGGCGAGGTCTCGATACTCATCAAGCCAATTTATGTCGGTGGCAACGTCCGCGACGATGACTCGCTCTTTCAAGAACGCGGCGGCGCCGCAGCAACCGGCGTGTGGAGAGATGCGCAGGGGGCTGACTACTGGGAGCCACTCGCGGGGGACAAAGGTGCCGGCGGTATGCCAGAGGCATTCCCCGTCCGCATCCATCAACAAAACTGTTGATATCACCGGCCAAGCAACAACGTCGATGGAATGGCACAGATCGTTCAGTACTTCCTTTAGGCTCGCGCCATCGGCGATCATCTCTAGCGTTCGCTTCTCCGCAGCTAATAGGGATTCTGCCTGCGATGCGGTTGTTGTACACGGACCTTCTTTGGATTCAGAGCTGGCCGGATGCACCACGCCCGCTGCGTCACGGTGTTGTATTTTGTGGCCCATCTCCAGTTGCGATTCCGCGGAGTTCACTTCGCTTCTCTCTTTGCCATACCCCGTTCGAGGTCTGCGGCGCATTGGGAAAGCTGCTGCATTTCCGTGACGAAGTGCGCCCACCGAGCGCGCCCAAACTTCTCAACAATTGCCGACTGCGTGTGCGCCCAGTCGGGCTGAGCCCTATCGAGGGCCTTCCGCCCGAGGGCGGAGATAGATGCGCAACGGGAGCGGTTATCCCGACCTGACTTCAGTTTTATCCAGTTATTTCTTTCCAGCAGTGCCAAGGCCCGATACAGAGAGGTTCGTTCCATCGCAAGGTCGTCAGCAACACGGGAAAGCGGTTCATTCTCATGCCTCCCGACAGCACGCATAACTGCGAATTGCGTGACATTCATTCCTGATCCAGCGAGGGCGCTGTCATACGTTCTAGCCAAGAGGCGTGACGTTCTCCGAACGCTGGCGCATGCGCACGGCTTGGGAATGTTTCCTGCCATCATTGATGTATATACATCATATCAGATACTAACATCTATCGGATACGCTCGTCAGAGCGGTGTCGTCAGGCTGCTTGTGCCAACGGATGACGCAAAAGGGTCCGACTCCTGGCTTTCGATCCTGCCGGACCGCCTGCCGCCTCAGATCTATGGCGAGCCTGTCGCGCATTCAGGGTCGAATCAGTCTGGCCGCAGTGATGGTTCACGCTGTCGGATTCTGTCCGTCGTCCACGATGAAGTTGCTGCCTGTGATTCAGGCGGCGCGATCCGAAGCGAGGAATCCGACGCTCTCCGCGATGTCCCCCGGAATGCCCATGCGACGTAAAGGAATTGCGGCAATCATAATCCCCTGGGTATTGCCAAAAGCCTTCGCAAAATCGGCGCGGACTACATCCACTCCAGGCGTCACGACGTTGCTTGGGGTCACCGTGTTCACGCGTCACACCGGCGCTACATCCGAGCCAACGTCTTGCTCCACGCGCTCATTGCGCCTTCGTGAGTTCTTTTCCCCACCTCAGCCCATGAGGAGAAGGTGCGAACGGGAACGATAATCAGCGCTTGGAGTTTGCCAGTTGAGTGCGGCGGAGCTGGCTCCAGAGCTCGATCATCCAGGCCGGATATTCGGCAGGAATCTTACTGACCTCCGCAATGGCTGCTTGCTCCTCGTCGGGGAGAGAGACATGAACCGCCCGGAGATTGTCTTCCAGTTGGTCCATATGCTTGGCCCCGACAACCACACTCGATACGACCTTCTGGTGTAGCAGCCAGGCAAGTGCGATCTGCGCGACTGAGACGCCGTGTGTTTCAGCAATACCGCGCATCACGTCGAGAGCATCGTAGGCCCGGCCGTAGTCGACCGGCGGAAAGGCAGCCACCCTACGTCGGCTGCCTTCTGGAGCTTCCGCGCCACGCGGCTGCTTGCCGCTGAGCAGGCCGCCTGCGAGAGGACCCCAGACCAGCAGGCCAACTCCTTCGCTTTCCAGCAGCGGGACGATTTCTCGCTCCAGATCGCGCCCCGCGACGGAGTAATACGCCTGGAGAGAGCTAAATCGCGAGAGACCGAGATGAGCCGAGATGCCGAGCGCCTTGGCAATCTGCCATGCCGCCCAGTTGGACACGCCAATATAACGCACATACCCTTGCCGGACGAGGTCGTCCAGAGCGCGCAACGTTTCTTCCATCGGCGTTGCTGGATCAAAGCCATGAATCTGATACAGGTCGATATGATCGACGCCCAGCCTCTTGAGGCTCGCCTTTGCGGCGTCGAGCAGATACCCACGCGAGGCGCCCGCGTTATTCGGTCCATTACCCATCGGGCCGAATGCCTTGCTCGCCATCAGGTAGCTCTCACGGGGCACGCCCAGCTTCCGAAGGGCTTCGCCGAGGAAACGCTCCGAATCACCGTGGGCGTACACGTCCGCCGTGTCGAACAGATTCACTCCAGCCTCGAAAGCTTTCGCCACCAGTGCGCTGGCATCCTGTTGAGTTAGGCTCCCAATCGTCGGCTGACCCTCATTCTCGCCAAATGTCATGGTTCCGAAGCTCAACTCCGACACGAACAGGCCGGAAGTTCCAAGCCGGTTGTATTTCATCCAGATTCTCCAATGTTTTGTGATTGTGGTTGCACTAAGTTAATTCGCCCGCTCGTTGCTTTCGTCCGCTCCGAGTGCAAGCGAATCAGGCAGGTTGAACCTGGGGAAACTCGTAGTCCCCGGCATGTGCAACCGAAAAGAGCAAATTCATTACTTAATGCAATCCTGACCGTAAATACGCCTTAGCCATAATTTCCTGTCATGTCGTAGATTATGTGGAACGATCCCTTTTTCGTTAGCCCGATTCCGTCCATTTGCTGCCTAATCCTCTCACGCTATGGTTCTGAGAAGCATCCTCGTGGCAACATGAGACAGACATGACAAGCGCGTCCAAACGCCATCGCGGAACCAGACCTTCAGCGCCAGTTCAGGGTCCTTCGGCCGATGTCTTGGTTTCAACCAGAGATGAAATCGAAGAGAGGATCAGACGCTTCTCCGAAGCGAACACCGGGTATCAAACGCCGGTTCCTGGGCTCATCGTCGGCCGCCTCACCGCGCCTGTGCCTCCCACAATCCACATAGACAGCCCCTGCATGTGCATTTGTATTCGAGGCCAGCGAAGGGTTTCATTCGGCGAGACTTTCTTTTTTCACGATGAAAACCAACTTCTGTTGACGGCAATTGATCGCCCCATGGTGTTTGCGATACCACACGCCAGCTCTCAAAAGCCATATACCGCGTTGCGAATTGATCTAGACCTGGACATCGCGCGGCAAATGATGGCGCACATCGATGTCAATGAATGCAACGTCGCTCCTACTGCGTCGGGACTGACTGCCGCAGTTACACCCGAGTTGCTCGATTGCGTCCTCAGACTCACGAGGCTTATAGAGCGGCCGAACGAGATTGTTGTATTGGCGGATCTGATACACCGGGAGATTCTTTACCGCTTGCTTTCCGGGCCGGCAGGCAACAGTCTTCGGCAGATTGCGCGCCTTGGCTCGCAAGGGCAAAGGGTCTCGAAGGCCGTGGCGTGGCTTCGGGAGCACTTCCGACAGCCATTGCGCATCGATCAACTTGCGAAGATGACCGGGATGGGAGTATCTACGCTCCATCGGCATTTTCATGAACTGACGGATATGAGTCCGATTCAGTACCAGAAGCGACTACGCTTGCACGAAGCGCGTCGCTTGATGCTTGAAGAGTGGTACGAGGTCGGGACGGCTGCACTTGACGTCGGTTATGAAAGCTCGACGCAGTTTATTCGGGAGTATCGTCGGCTCTTCGGCGAATCTCCGCTCAGGAACATAAAGGCGCTTCGCTCTACGGGGTTGATGTCCGCCGCAATCTAAGTGAGGGTTCGGCTCAGGGGTTGTGGCCCGCCGGCACCAGATCGCCCCAACCAGATCGTCCCAACACCAGGAAACAAGATCCCCTGACGTAATCGGGCTCCTGCCGCACTTCCCTGTTTAGCTCGACAAAAAGAATCCTCATATGAGGATACTTCATCTCATGTGGTGTTTGCCTGATTTCAGCAATTTAGCTTGAGGAAAGGATTTTATGACTCGCAAACTCATAGCCACGGACAACGATGCTGCCATAACTGTTCTTCGATTGGTGCTGGGGATTGTATTTTTCGCCCACGGCGCCCAGAAGATGCTCGGATGGTTCGGTGGATACGGATTCACCGGCACGATGGGCTTCTTCACCGGGATGTTGCACATCCCGGCCGTATTCGCATTTCTGGCCATTGCCGCGGAATTTTTCGGGGGACTAGGACTCCTCTTCGGCCTGTTAACCCGCGTTGCCGCTTTTGGAGTCTTTTGCAACATGCTCGTAGCGGTTGCCATGGTCCATCATCAGTTCGGCTTCTTTATGAACTGGGCAGGGACGCAAAAGGGAGAAGGGTTTGAGTTCCACCTCCTGGCACTGGCGGCTACGGTCTTTTTGATGATTCGCGGCGCAGGCGCAGCTTCCCTCGATCGCCTTTTGTCTTCCCCTGCGAAGAACAGCATCAGGGGCCAGGTACGGCCGCAAGCCGCTTGATCGGGGCGCACATGACGAAGAAGAGTGGTGTCGTCACAGCCCCCGGGCTCTGGCTGGTGATTGCAAAGAGTTATCGAGCTCTGAGCCTGCTGGCTGAGCAGAGTATTGTCAACACCGGGCTATGCCTCACCGATTTCGTCGCGCTCGAAGCTCTGTTACACAAGGGTCCGCTGACCATCTCTGAGATTCAGGATAAAGTGCGCCTGGCCAGTGGTTCAATGACCGCTGCGGTCGACCGCCTCGAGAAACTAGGCTTGGTTGTTCGCAAGTCGAGCCCAACTGATCGACGAGCGCGCGTCGTTCACCTGACTGCGCAAGGAGAACGCCTGGCGGTATCGTGCTTCGAGCGGCATGCAAAGGACCTTGAGGCGGTCATGTCTGACCTGTCCCAGAAGGAGAAGGAACAACTCTACGGATCCATTAAAAAGCTCGGGCTGCTGGCAGCTGAACAACTTAGCCATCAACAAATGAAGGCCAATGGCACCAGAGAGCAAGCCAGGAAAATGATCATGATCACGGAGTGAGTAACCATCGGTCACCTGAGGACCGCAGCGAAAGGGAGAAAGAGCAAATGATAAAGGTTGGAATCATTGTCGGCAGTACGCGACCGGGACGGAAGGCTGCGGCTGTCGCAAAGTGGGTGCACGACCTTCTGAAAAGCCGCGACGACGCGGAGTTTGAAATTGTCGATATCGAGGACTACAAACTGCCACTCCTCGATGAACCTGTACCCCCCATCATGCACCAGTACGGAAAGGCCCACACAAAGAGCTGGAGCGAGAAAATTGCCTCACTCGACGCCTACATTTTCGTCACTCCCGAATACAACCATGCGACTTCGGCAGCATTGAAGAACGCCATCGATTTCCTTTATCACGAATGGAATAACAAAGCGGCGGGATTTGTTGGATATGGCGGTGCAGGTGGTGTCCGAGCGGTGGAGAACTTGCGACTCGTGATGGGCGAAATCAAGATTGCAGATGTAAGAGCGCAGGTCGCGCTCTCGATGTGGACAGACTTCGAGAATTTCACGATCTTTAAGCCGCACGAACAGCACGACAAGGCTGTGCACTTAATGGCGGACGAGGTGATTGCTTGGGGCGCAGCACTGAAGACGTTACGAGCTCAGTGAGGAACACCACACAGTCCGCGCTCGGGGAATCGAATGGACTCGCGGTTCACGACTTTCAGGAGTTACAAAAATGCAAATCGGTGTCGACAGCTTCGGAGCAGTCATCTCTGACCCGGCTACAGGTTTGACCGTGAGCGCTCTCCAGCGCATGGACAATCTGCTGGATGAGATTGTCCTGGCCGACCAGGTTGGCCTCGATGTCTTTGGCATCGGGGAACACCACCGCAGCGAGTTCGTGGATTCGGCTCCGCCTGTGATCCTGGGTGCGGCCGCTAGCCGCACCAAGAACATTCGCCTAACAAGCGCGGTAACCGTTCTCAGCGCCGCCGACCCTGTCCGAATCTTTCAGGAATTCGCCACTCTGGATCTGATCTCCCATGGGCGGGCTGAAATTGTTGCGGGACGGGGTTCGTCAATCGAGGCTTTTCCGCTCTTCGGCTTCGATCTGGACGATTATGACTCACTTTTCTCAGAGAAGCTGGAGCTTCTTCTTAGGATCGGCGAGAACACTCATGTTCACTGGAGGGGGAGGCACCGCGCTGCTCTCACAGGACAGGCGGTCTATCCGCGTCCGCTTCAGGATCCTCTTCCAATTTGGGTCGGCGTCGGTGGCACTCCAGAATCTTTCGCTCGTGCCGGCACACTCGGACTTCCCTTGATGGTCGCCATTATTGGCGGCGAACCCAAACGATTTCGGCCTCTGATCGACCTTTACCGCGAAGCAGGGCGACGTGCCGGTCACCCCGCCGAGAAACTTATCGTCGGACTTCACGCCATCGGCTTTCTTGGAGACACCACGCAGGAAGCCGCAGACGATTTTTATCCAGGATATGCCCACACGTTTACCAAGATCGGCAAGGAACGCGGCTGGCCTCCGGCGACTCGGGGACAATTTGACGCTCTGCGCGGACCCACCGGTGCGCTGATGATTGGGGATCCTGAAACGGTCGTGACAAAGATACTGTATGTGAACGAAGTTCTCGGAGGCCTTTCTCGAATTACTTTCCAGATGGGTGTCTCGGCACTCCCGCACGAAAAGATGCTACGGTCAATCGAAGTCCTAGGAACCCGCGTTGGTCCGATCGTCCGGAGACAGCTCACAACTGTTTTGTCGTAGGGCGTATTCTAGGCCGATGAAAAGCTCTTCGGGACCCATGACAAACCTCCTGCTGACGAGGGGACACGTTTTGACAGCGAAAGAGCTAAGGAATTGAGCGGTAGGAATGGGCCAGAGCGACGGGACTCGAACCCTCGAGGCTCCTCGGCCTCGCGATGGATCGGTTCGATGCGGACAAAGAGATCACCTCCGCGGTATTCACGGTCGCGATAGCCTAATTAAGTACCCAGTTCATTATCCGCGCTAGCACCCTTGCTCTGTGGCCCAGTTTGTCACGCAAAAGCCGCATAGTTCCAATATTCTCCTCGCGCCTTCGGCCAAGCTTCGGCCCGCCGAGTTGTAAGTTACGCCGGACAGTTCTCAACCTTCATGCCGTTCGCCTCGCAGTCTCTCACCACTCTCTCTCCTGGTGTCGTTCCGAGCTTAGCTATTCATTCTGTTCATTTCTCGGGTTGATGGAATCGGGAACTAGAACTAATCTTACAGTTTGTGTTCCTCCCGGAGGATTTCCGCGGCACGCTCGCCGATGATCATGCAGGGAGCCATAGTATTGCCGGTGGTCACGCGCGGCATGATCGAACCGTCTGCAATACGAAGGTTTTTGATCCCATAGACCTTAAGTTGACCGTCTACGACCGACATCGAGTCGCGCCCCATTTTCGAGGTACACGTCTGATGGTGGTAAGTGGAGGCCGCATCGCGAATGAAGTCTTCTAGTGCAGCTCCTCTCAGGTTGCCAGGCATGACTTCGCGTTTTGTGAAGGGTCGAAGCGCAGGCGAATTGCCAATCTCGCGACAAAGTTCCACGCATGCTACTGCGGCCTTCAGGTCGTCCGGGTGGGACAGCGTATTGGCCTCGATTTGTATTGGGTCGTCGGGGTTGGGTCCGGTCAAGCGGATCTGGCCTCGGCTTTTCGGGCGCACAACACCTCCATACAACGTCCAAGAAGCCGCGGGTGGATTGCACTTAGCGCCTATTTCGGCGCTGCACAGCGGAACTTCCACCTGGCAGGTCTGCAAATCTGGAGTGTCAAGACTGGGATTGCTCTTCCAGAAGAACGTTGCCTCACCTCCATTGTTGCGGGGAGCAAGCGGTTCCTGATACTCCCACACACACCCGACAGCAAAATGATCCTGAAAGTTCTGTCCTACACCTGGAAGGTGTTGCACAACCGGTATGCTCAGGCGTCGTAGCTCAGCCTCATCGCCAATGCCAGAAAGCATCAGCACCTTTGGCGTGTGCATCGCGCCCAAGGAAAGAACAACCTCGAGTCCAGCCGTAAGCCGTTGGATTTTTCCGCCACAAGCGATCTCCACGCCGGTGGCTCGCTTTCCCTCTAAGGTAAGCTTGTTAACCAGTGCGTGCGTGAGCACAGTCAGGTTGGGCCGGTCCATGTGAGGGAAGACATAAGTTCGAAAGACGGATAGGCGTTTTCCGTCGCGGGCGCGAACATCGATAATAGCGGCCCCGCCGCCGTCTTCCATCAGACGGCCATTGTTGCTATCGAAGGTCGGCATCCCGATAGAACGCGCGCTCCTTCCACCATGGCGGGAGCGATCGGATTCGGGTCAGCCGCGGACTGCACAAAAACAATCCACCGGTTCCGCGGCGCGTGGGGTCTGGTGCGCCCTGCCAGTCTTCAATCCGGCGATAGATCTTCAGCACCGACTCATAGTTCCATGCTGTGTCGCCGGACTCGGATGCGAAGAAATCCCAATCGTTCTTATGTCCGCGTGCCCAATCCAGCCCATTGATGCCGGAGCCCCCGCCCAGCACCTTGCCCATGCTTAGCGGTATGGAACGTCCTTTGAGGTGTGGATTGGGTTGGCCGACAAACTTCCAATCGCGCTCGGTCCCTAGGTTTTCAACCCAGCGAGCCGCTTCTGTCACGCTTGGCGCCTCGTCGCTGCCGCCTGCTTCGAGCAAAAGCACGCTGACGTCGGGATTTTCGGCCAGGCGACGCGCTATCACCGACCCCGATGAACCTGAGCCACAGACGATAAAGTCGTATTGCGACTTTAGATCAGACCTGAGCTTCAGCTGATTGATACGAACGCGTTGTGGGAAATCTATCTCCGATTGCTTCTCATTCTTCGAACTCAAATCAAATCCTCCTTATTCTCCTCGGGCAGACTTGAACATATGGATTTAGGGCAAGAACCTGTATCCAGCGCAATGGACTGTATGAAAGTGCTTGGGATCAGCGGGGTCTGATTCTAGTTTTTTGCGTAACTTCAAAATGTGGTTATCGACGGTCCGTGTACACGGATAATTCTCGTATCCCCATACTTCGTTGAGTAGCTCGTCCCGTGAGATCACCCTCCGCGGGTTTTTGATCAGATAGGCGAGAGTTTTGAATTCCTTACTTGTGAGAGCAACTGCCCGACCGTTGCAGTGAATTTCCATCGTCGACAAACATCCTTTGACTCCGCCAAACTCAAACGTGTCTGTGGCGTTGGAATTCGTCAGCCAGGTCTTCGCCGCATCCAGCGGTAAGCAGCCACTGCTGGTGTCGGTGAGGTGAGCGACGGATTTATCTGGCTCCAGCTTTTTCAGACTCGCCTCATCCTCAAAAGATGGTTTCGGAACGAGCACGATCACCGGGATGAAACGCGACCGCTTAAGAAAGTCTTCCGGGCTGTCAGTTGCTGGAACGGAGGCCAGCTTTTCACTGAAAAAGCAAATCGCGTTTAAGGTGGCCTCTGTCCTGGGCTGCGCAAAAGGAAAACTTGCGGACTTGATTGCGGTTGTCATAGAAAATTCCTCCAGCAGTGCCGGTTCGTTCCCTCAATCGTTTTCTCTGTCCATCCACTCGCGGACCTACGCCGAACAGTTCTCAAGCTTCATGCCATCCGCCTCGCAAGCCCTTAGAAACCTCACTGCGCCGCGATCCGCCAGCCTCACGTCTCGCAAATCCAGAATGAAGTTTCGGTAGTCGCGATCAAAAAGCTCCTTCAGTTCCGGAACCCGCGCCGCCTCCATACGCCCGCTTAGGGTGAACACCGTGAATCTCTGCCCGTATTGATCTCTCGATTCTCAAGGTCATCGGTTGTCGTCGCGATGCTCTGCAGGGCCACCATCCCGGCCAGTGACGCAAGTGGAATGCTATGCGGAGGTCACATGCGATGATCACAAGCGCGTCTCTCGGGGAACGATCACGACTTTCATCTCGACACGATGAGCGTTTGCACCACGGTTTCCAACGCGACTTTTCCCTTACGAGAGCCAGCCTCAGCGCTCTCGAACTCGATCCAGCCATCGTTGAAGCCATCCAGCATCCGAATACGGGGAGTGGGATTCTTCATGCCCTGCGATCTGAATAGGGGTTCCCAAGTCTCGCGCGGCACGGCGTCCATTCTTACGGGACGGCCAAGAAGCTCAGCGAAGGTGGCCGCAACCTCCTCGGGCATCACCCGGCGCGGCCCCTCCAACTCAACGACTCTTAGGCCGTTCCAAATTCCCTGGAGCACTTCCGCGGCCACTCGTCCGACGTCGGCGGTGGCAACCATTGGTACCGGTTTATCAAGAGGCTGCAAAAAGCTCGGAATCACACCGTTCTCGCGCGCCGCAGCAACATCCCATCTGGAATTTTCCATGAACCATCCCGGCCGCAGGAAGACAACGGGCATCGACAGCTCTCCCAGCACTTGCTCTATGATTGTGTGCTGTGTGAGCAGGTTCGGTTCGCTCGCTTGCGCGCCGATCGTCGACAGGTACACGACTCTGCCCGGACGCGCTCTTTCGATCGCCGATTTCAGAGTGGCGGCCGTGGCCCTCGCCTCGGGAAAGCTGGGTGCCGGATCGAAGTTCGGCGGAACCAGCACGAAGACGCCTTCCGCTCCCTCGAACGCGGACGCAAGCGCCGCGACGTCAAGGATGTCCGCTGTCGCTAATTCGCAGCCGCGCTGTGCCCAGCCGTCAGCTTTGCGGACGTCGCGCATTACAGCCCGAACTGTCCGCCCAGCGGCCAGGAGGTTACGCGCTACGGCGCCGCCAACGTTGCCAGTGATTCCAGTAATTGCGAACATCGTACCTTTCTCCTTTCGATCCGGAAGCCCTGCTTTGGAGTCCCGTTTGGGGGCCGGTGCTAGTGCGCCCACCTGCATACCAGTCGTTTACCTGTTTGTAGCCTTTGCGTCATTTGGCCCGGTGCTATTGCGGAGGAAGGCAACCCGCGCAGTCAGAACCTCGTGTGCATCGGTCAACAAGATTTTGATCGTTTCATCGATGAACTTCCGCAGTGGCATGGCGCGCGGGCCGGCTACTTGTTCCGGCTCTTGGGACTTTCGATGTCGAGCCAGCGAACTCGATCCCCGGATTCGCTCTTCCCGCATCTTCCAGCGCACTTTGGCGCCCTCCCGAGATGATGACCTTGTTGCCTTTCCCATGCAGCGTTTCAGGGAAACCGCCCCGATGCCTGAACCTCCACCCGTGATGAAAATCGTGTTTCCCGTTAGGTTCATCGTTTACTCCTGAAATTCCCGTGCTCGCGAACACCTTTGAGCCTTCATTCAGGCGTTGCTTGCAGTTCTTGACTCAGCGCCCGCAGGCGTCAGCAATTCGCTAAGGCCCACGCGATGCAGCATTTCCGCCCGCACGCGGTCCATTACAGCAAATGCAACGTCCGCCCCGTCCTGCGTTGGATCTATATGAACGCGGAACGGGCGTTTGCCAAACGGCGCGTCCACGACTTTGACGATTGCGTCCGCCACCGAGCCCGCATCCGGGTCGGGCGGAACAATGGCGGCAAAGGCTTCCTGTATTTTCTTTCCATAGCCTTTGTATGGACCTGCTTCATACTCGGCTGCGCGCTCCTTGTCGGCGGGCGTGCCGGAATGCGGGAAGTGATTGGTGCCGCCGGTGAATGCGCCAGGAACGATGATCGAGGTTTCGATGCCCCACAGCGCCAGTTCGCGCGCATACTGTACCGCCATCGCGTCCATGCCCGCCTTCGAGGCAAAGTAGGGCGCGAGATACGGGGGCGTTCCACCCGCCGAACTGCTGCTGGACACCCAGATGAGCAACCCCTGGCGCTGTTTTCTCCTTTGGGGCAGCGCTAAGCGGTTTACCCTTTGGGTGCTGAGCACGTTGATGTCGTAGAGTTCAGCCAGTTGCTCCGGCGTGAACGCTTCCGCCGGTCCGAAAACCATGTGCCCGGCATTGTGCATGAGGACATCGAGCCTGCCCTGTTCGGCGACAATCTGGCGGATCGCCGTTTCGATGGATTTCTCCGAAGACACGTCCAGTTCCATGGGACGCAAGTCAACCCTATTGTCGTGCGCAAACTTTTTCACGTTCGCAACCTGCGGCGCGTTGCGGCCGGCGGTATCCCGCATCGTGGCGTAGACAGTGTGGCCGGCCTTCGCGAGGGCATTGGCGGACAGACGGCCAAAGCCGCTCGAAGCTCCGGTGATTACGATTACCTTCTTCATGACTGACTCCTCCTTCTACCGGGTGTCTCGTGTGTCATGGCAAGGTTCCGAACTCCATTCAGTACGCAAAGCCGCCATTGGCGCGCAACACCTGGCTGTTGATCCAGCCGCCCTCAGGACTGGCAAGGAATGACACTAGATTTGCCATGTCTTCTGGCATGCCGAGCCGTTCGAGCGGATTCATCTTCTTTAATTCCTCGACCAGTGCGTCGCTCTTGCCCTTCAGGAACAGGTCCGTTCGCACCTGGCCCGGCGCCACCGCATTGACCGTGATGTTTCTGCCACGCAGTTCGTTGGCAAGCACATGGACCATCCCCTCAACTCCCGCCTTGGAAGCGATGTAGGCCCCATAAGTCGGGAATGACTTGGCGAGAACACTGCTGGAGAAAGCCATGATGCGGCCGCCATCGAGAACATGTTGACCTGCCTGCGCGAATACCAGGAAGGTTCCGCGTAAGTTCGTCGCGATCACCTTGTCGAAGGCGGTCACGTCTCCGCTGGCAATCGGGAAAAGCGGCATGATGCCGGCACAATGAACCACCACATTAGGTCTACCGAACGCGTCTATCGACTCTTTGAAGAGCCGCTCCACGTCTGCGGCAATCGCCACATCTGCTTGCACGGCGATGCCCTGTCCCCCCGCAGCCTTGATATCTGCGACAACTGCTTGTGCTAGAGCCGGTTTTCCAGCGTAGTTCACGACCACCGAAAATCCATCTTTTGCCAATCGTTTTGCGATCGAGCCTCCGATTCCACCAGAGGCACCGGTGATAATCGCGCTATTCGTTGCTGAATTTGACATGGGTAATTCTCCTTAACTTGCCTGTCTGTAACATTGGATAACATCTCGCACTAGTCGTTTCATGCATTATTAGAATTACAGACATGCGCCAGACACATTTACGGCAGGTTGACTTGAATTTGTTTTCCACCCAGACGAATGAACGATACCGTTGCCATTTGGGGCTGACCTGCGCGCACGAACGACACAATGACCGACCTCTCAACAGCATTTTGCAGTTCGCTTGAATGGCGTTCGCGATCAGTTCTTTTCCCGTCCCGGTTTCGCCTTCGATCAGGACCGTAGATTCTGTGGCGCAACCGAGCGGACCAGGTCTAGGGTGTCCATGAGAGCCAGGCTGTTACCAATAATTTGTTCACAGTCCTGATGGCGGTTTGCCTGAGCAAATCCCATTCTTACGAAACCTTGGGCGTCCGGAAAAACAACACCTGGGATTCCCATACTGAGTCCTCCCGAAACCGCTTTATATCTGCCGAAATTCCCACGATGGTGAAATCTGCTGGGTCTTTAACTGAGTGTGCAATGACCTGCGACTTGGGCACAACCGTAGATCGAGGGTCTTCGGATGGGTATTTGGCGTAGACCAACGCTACCATTTAGGGTGACTCGACGCTCCCCCTTCTGGGTGGTAAGAAATCTTTAGCGTTGCGGGATTTCGAAGTGCTTCCTGCCGAACAGATGCGCACCAATGGACCACGCGCCAGGACCGATCATGGCCAGGGTGGCACCCAAGATGGCCAAGATGATTGGAATTCCAAGACCGCCCGCGCTCGAACAAACAATCCATAGCTCAACGATTGTGATCGTCGTTCCAACGACCGACATCCATAAGCCAACGAGGATCAGTATCCCGGCGACTGCTGCGAACATGTGCGGAACGATCGATATTGATGCAAATTGTGATGTGTCCCTTAAATGTGCGATCCCATAACAAAACAGAGTCGTGGCGGTTAACCCCCGCTGGAGCAGAATGCCAATGCCCGGCCAACCGTTTGGGAATGTGGAAAATAAGCGCTGCAAGAAAGACCCTGATTCAGCATAGGGCATTCGCAACACCTCCCAAAACCGCCAAAAGGAGGTCCGCACCTCCATCTTTCAGGGGATCTCTAGCTCGATAATTCCACGCTTCAGCCCGATTGTAACCTCATGGGCTCGGTCGCTAGCCCCAAGTTTCGAGAGAGAGTATGTTGGCGACACAGCTCTTTACGCTGGCTTCACCGATGGAGAGCTCGTCGGCGATCTGCTTGTTGGCGTTTCCGTTAGCGATCAGCCGTTCGTTATCTTACAGGAGTGCCTTTCGATAAACGACGGCCCTTCTGGTTCGTCTAAATGTGAGTTCAGGTCGGCTTTGGAGGACAAGTGAAATGGTTCAGCTGAGAACGCTAATGTTCGTTGTGCTTGGGGCTATCGTTGTCGGTTTGCCCGTTTTTTCGCCGATGTTGCGGGCAAAGAAGGGACCCGCGACACCCACCGAGGTAACAGTTCCGCAGCTGGAGAGAGATATTCCTGAACTAATGAAACAAGCCGGCGTGCCAGGGTTGGCGATTGCTGTGATTCGCGGCGGAAAGACGACGTGGCTGCGCGGTTTCGGGATGAAAGAGGTAAAAACGGGCCAGCCGGCGACGGGGGAGACAGTTTTTGAAGCGGCTTCACTGAGTAAGCCGGTGTTTACCTACGGCGTTCTGAAACTGGTGGAGCAGGGCAAGCTGGGGCTGGACGTTCCGCTAACAACCTATTTACCGAAGCCCTTTGTCGCGGGTGACGAGCGCCTTGCAAAGATTACGGCACGGATCGTCCTGAGCCATCGAACCGGATTCCCGAACTGGCCAGCAGATGACGGCTCAGTCTCAATTTATTTCACGCCGGGAGAGCGGTTTAGCTACTCGGGCCAAGGCTATATATATCTGCAGCGCGTGGTCGAGCAGATCACCGGCAAATCGTTAAACCAATATATGACCGAAGCCGTGTTCACGCCGCTGGGAATGACCAGCAGCAGTTATGTGTGGCGGCCAGACTTTGATGCACTAACCGCCACGGGCTACGACTCAGACGGGAAGCCGACCAAATTGTGGAAGCCAACAGAGGCGGGAGCCGCTTCAACGCTGAACACAACAGCCAACGACTACGCGCTATTTGTTGAGGCGGTTCTCACTGGGAAAGGGCTCAAGCCGGCGACTCTTCGCGAGATGGAAACGCCGGAAATCGCACTCGATCCGGAGTGCAGGATTTGCATCAAGCATGAGCCGAAGCAGCTATCGAAGAATCTGTTTTGGGGATTGGGATGGGGCATTGAGCGCAAAGATGGAACCGATGCGCTTTGGCATTGGGGAGACAACGGCTCATTCAAGGGTTTCGTGATGGCAGATCCGAAAACGAAGTCAGGTGTGGTGATGTTCGCAAACAGCCAGAATGGACTGGAGGTCGCGAAGCCAGTGGTAGACGAGACGATGGGCAGGGGTTCGCTGGCCTTCGAATGGCTCAAATGAAATCTCATGACTTCGAGCGAACCTTTCCATTCTTCTCGAATTTTGCCTTCACCCGGTTGTACTGAATTTCAGATTCCCTTTTGTGCTCGGGAGGCACCTTGCCCGGACTCTTCCGTTCCAAATCCTGCAAGTGTTTCCATGCGATGACATGCGCGAAGTCCAAATAAAGGTCTGTCTCCGCAGGATTCTTCTCAAGATACTCGGCGGTGATTGAGATCTCGAACAAAGACCGTGCAACCTTCATGGCGCTTGCGGAGTCAGCCACCAATCCCCGCAAACTCTTTGATGCAAAAAGCCTTGAAGAACTGGCCGCCAGTTTCAAGACGCAAGGGTTTCTGGCACCTCTTTTGGTACGCCAACTGGAGGAAAGCAAGTACGAAGTTGTAGTTGGGGTACGTCGCCTGAGAGCGGCGAAACTGGCGGAACTCCGACAAACTTCCCGTCCGCGTAGTCAAGCTGACGGATGCGGAGGCAATCGAGGCTCAGGGCGTTGAATTATCTATAGTGGGCAAGAGTTTTCTCTGTTGAAGTGCGGCTCGGCACGTCGTTCAGATGTAAACGACAGGCCGCGTCCTTAGTTTGTCTTGCCGGAATCTCAACTCTCCGTAGGCGACGATTCGCCCACGACGCGTCTTTCACTCCCCCCGACTCGGTTCCCGGAACATTGCCACTCTTTGCGCGTGACCGAGCAAGCGATGACCTAGAACCTTTGCCACTAAACATCTCGCACTGGATTTGCCTAGGAGGGTGAGAGTGCAAACATTCATTCGTATCTAAGGGCTTCCATCGGGCTCACTGAGGCAGCCTTGCGAGAAGGAAAAACAGAAAAGACGAGATCGATCGTTATGGCGGCAGCGAAGGCAAAAGCTGCCGTACGGCGGTCAAACACGAAGGGCAATCCGACCGAGTTGCTGATGAGTCGAGAAGCCGGCCAAGATACAGCGACCCCGAGGAGGCAGCCAGTTAGTGCCAGTGCGCCGGTTTCGACCAACACCTGAAGGAAGATGTCTATGCGAGTGGCGCCCAGCGCTCGACGGGTTCCGATCTCACGTGTTCGCTCTTTGATGGCGATCCACGTGATGGCGACAATTCCCAAGCCGGAGACGGCGAGAGCGCTGGCCGCAATCCAACGCAGAAAGAAATCCAAACGCGCGGCCGCCGCCATCTGGGTGTCGAGCAAGGTCTTCTGGTTCTGGATCTGAAAGTCCTCCGGTTGGGTAGGACGGCTGTGATGCTGGGTGCGCAGCATGGAACGTATTTGAGCAGATGCCGCGTTCATCGAGCGCATGGAATCGATCTCGACAACAATGGCACTGTAGTGATCCACATTCATCAAACGGCGCATGGCCGTGGTGAGCGGTACATACACCTGATCGTCTTCGTTGCTGACATCGAGTCCTTGGCCGCGCTCGGTCAAAACGCCAACCACTACAAAGGGCACACGATTGATCAGCAAGCGCTGCCCCAGCGGCGAGGAAGGTCCGAACAGATCGAGCGCTACCGTGTGGCCTACCACAGCGACGCGAGCGCCGCCTCGCTCCTGCGCTGAATCGAAAGCCTCACCGTCCAGGATTGGCCAATCTTTGATCACAAAGTAATCGGGCTCGCATCCGAGAACAGTTGTGGTCTTGGACAGGTCGCCCGCTTTGGCGCGCAAGCTGTCAGTGACAACGGCGGAAGATCTGGTGCGAGTGAGAAGCTCTTTCCGAATGGCAGAATAGTCACGTTCGACTAAAGTGGTGACTGCGCCTCCAGTACGCGGGCGGCCGGCAATCACCCGGCTCTGCTCTGGAGTGATGATGAGCACGTTCGTTCCCATGCGGCGAATCTGATCGAGAATCTGCTTTGAGCCGCCGGTTCCATAGTTAACCGAGCACACCACTCCCCCTACTCCCAGCGCCGCACTCAGCGTCAGCAACGTTGATCGAAGCCGGTAACGCCATAGCAGTCGCAGAGCACGAAATACGATTTGCAGATTGCGAGGGGTCATCTCAAGAACGCAGCGCCTGAATGGGATCGACGCGCGAAGCCCTCCATGCGGGATAGAGGCCGAACACGATGCCGATCGCAAGAGAGAGAACGACTGCGAGCGCAAGAGGCTGCCCGATCAGAATCGGCGGCAGCTTCTGCATCCGGGTGATCACTTGCAATCCGCCCCAACCGATGACGACGCCCCCGATACCGCCTGCCACGGAGACGAAGATGGCCTCGAATAGAAACTGCAGAACTACGTCGGGCCTGGCCGCGCCCACGGAACGGCGCACGCCAATTTCCTTTCGACGCTCCGACACCGCGATGGACATCAAACTCATGATCACGATGCCGCCTATGAGCAACGCAATGATGGAGACCCCGGTTAAAATCTTTGCCAGGGTGCTGCCGGCGCGGGTTACCTGCGCCATGGTCGCCGCCGGGTTTGTGATGGTGAAATCGTCGAGCGCTGGCGGCTGAATGTGGTGACGCCGGCGCAAAAGCCCTGCCACCGCAGCAGTCGCTTCGTTGCTGCGTTCGGGATTTCGCACCTGCGCGATCAGCATGGTCAGAAAGTCACGATTGAACAGCCTGCGGGAAGCCGTGCTGATTGGAATCAGGACTACATTGTCAAGACTGGCCCCTGCGGGACCGGCGCCGCGCGACTTCAGCAGACCAATCACCTCGAAAGGGACGTCTGCAATGCGGATCGTTTTGCCAAGCGCATCTTCTCCGGGAAACATTTGCTCGCCAACGTCGGGACCAAGAACCGCAACGCGGGCCAGAGAAGCATTCTGGTCGGCAGTAAAGAAGACGCCGTCGGCAACCTCTTCCGAGCGCAACACCAGCCAATTGGGGCTGACACCGAAAATGGCGGGCGAAGAGGTGCGCTCCCGATACTTCACGTCGATATCAAACGCGTTTTGCACTTCTGCGACTGCCTTGATCTCGGGTAACTCGATAGCAATTGCGCTTGCGTCTTCGAAGAGCAACGTTGGGGGGACGTTGACCAGCGTGGGCATGCCCCGCGTACGGCCTGCGCCCGGTCGGACGATAATGGCGTCGAAGGTGCCGAGCATGTTCTTGAAGCGTTGCATGGTTTCGCGTTTCGTGACTTCGCCGAGTGACGAAAGGATGGCTAGCGAGGCGATCCCGACGAGAATGCCGAGCATCATCAGGCTCGTCCGCAAGCGATACCGGCGCAGGCTACGCATGGCCTGTAACGAGATTTTTCGAGCGTTCACTGTGCACCTTCCACCCGGTCGGCGACGCTAGCTCGATCGGAAACCACGATCCCGTCGCGTAGAAGAATCTCCCGGGAAGCGTACGCGGCGACCGCGTCGTCATGGGTCACTAACAGAATAGTGCGACCCTCCTTGTAAAGATCGGTAAGCAGTCCCATCACCTCGCGACCGGCAACCAAATCGAGGTTGCCGGCCGGTTCATCGGCGAGGATCAGCGCTGGGTTGTTGATCAGCGCACGAGCCACGGCCACGCGCTGTTGTTCGCCTCCGGAGAGTTCACTGGCGAAGTGGCTGGCGCGCGCGGCTAGCCCTACGCGTCCCAGAGCGTCCAAGGCTCTTCGTCGATCCACCAGGCCTCGGTCGTAGACCATGGGGATCTCGACATTTTCAAGCGCTGTAGTGCGCGGCAACAGGTTGAAGGACTGAAAGATGAAGCCGATCTTTGCATTGCGGACGCGCGCCAGCTGGCTGTCGCTGTAGCGAGCCACATCTTCTCCGTCCAGTCGGTAACTGCCCGCGGTGGGCACGTCTAGGCAGCCAAGAATATTGAGCAGAGTGGATTTGCCGGACCCGGACGCGCCGCGCACGACGACAAATTCGCCGGGAGCAACACGGAAAGAAACTGCCTTCAGAGCGTGCACGAGGCCGCGTTCACCCCGCGTGTACGTTTTCGAAATGCCTTCGACTTCGATCATTAAGTACCACTCACGAAACAGGCGCGGCCTGCGGATTGTTTGTGCTGTTAATCAGGAGAACGTTGTCCGATGGCGAAACACCCTTCTTGATTTCCATCATCCCTCGGTCTCTGTTTCCGACGATCACTGGCTTTTTCTCTGGTCGCCCTTTGGAGGACACATATACAAAAGTTTGATCGCCTTCATGCTGGACGGCCGCCGCCGGAAGTAACAGGGCGTCATGCTGAGCCGTCTGAATGGCGACATTCGCCGTCATGTCCGGTTTGAGTAGTTGAGCATCTTTGTTGATGTTGATCGTCACTTCGTAGTTCACGACACCGGAGACGATTGTGGCCTTGGGGGCGATGCTGGCGACGACACCGGGGAAGTCACGCGAAGAAAAGGAATCCACCGTGAAGGTGACGGGGTTGCCGGTTCGCACATTGGCAATGTCAGTCTCATCGACCATGGCGACCAGTTGCAACGCGTGGTCTGCGATGATGGTGACGAAAGTGGGGGCAGTGAACGAGGCGGCGACCGTCTCCCCCTCTTGCGTAGACACAGAGGCGATGGTGCCGCTGATCGGAGCTCGTATATCCACATAATTGAGGTCGACTTTCACCAGGTCACGATCCCGAAGCGACTTTTGGTACTTCGCTCGGGCTTCCTGCAGGGCGAGTCTAAGGTCCTGCTCCTGCTGGAGGGGAATCAAGCCTTGCGAGGCGAGTTTCTGGGCTCGCTCGTAGTTGACCTGCGCCCGCTCCATGCTGGACTGATCAACGTTGCCTTGCGCCTCCGCATCGGCGAGTCGAGCCGCGATGGTAGCGTCATCGATTTCGGCAATCAGCTCGCCGGCTCGCACATGCGAGCCAACCGTAACAGTCAGTTTCTTCACAATACCGGATAATTGCGAACCCACTCGCACCTCGGATCCCACGCGCAGCCGCACCGTTCCGGTGGCGTTCACCGTATTTGCGACCGTCCGCAGCTCGGGGTGAATTACCTGAGAGACATCAGCCGCGGATTTCCTGTCAGAAGCGCGTACCACGTAAACGCCCGCTGCCACGCCACCGGCGGCGAGCAGCAGCAGTACTACAATCCCGAAGCGCTTCATATTCACCGTATCTTGTCGAACACCATGACCACAGGTAGACTAGAACCGCGAACGGATTCGATCGTCATGGTGTTGCCATCTTTCGAGAGTGATCGGGTCTCTGTGCGTACTACCTTGGGCCCGCCGGCCACCGCGCTTTGGCTGGTCCAGGTCGTCACCAGCTTGTTCCCATCCCATTTACTCAACGTCTCGCTTGGGCCTTCCATCGGAGAATCATTATTGGTAGGCTTGCCGATCAGGTTGTAGTGCGTTTTCATCTCCTGGTCTTTGCCTTGAAAAATACTGTGCGACGTCTCATCGAACGCGTACTCTGTTTGCTGGATGGCGTCTGTCATTTTTACCTGCATCATCATGCCGATGTTCTTGCTCTTTCCGGGATTAAATTCCCACGAACCAGCGAAGTCGGGCCGTTTGGGGGCGGCGAGCGCCACGAACGTCCCCAGACAAACAAGAGCGAAAAAGCTTGATTTCATTTTTCCTCCTCCTTTTATTACTTCCCAATTAGCAACACATGCACGCTGGCGAGGGCGAGAACGCCGAGTCCCACTGCCAAGTGAACTCTTTTGAGTGAGCCCGGGCTTTCCGATGGACGGATCAGCGCGGTCCCGAGCAGCGCCTGAACTCCCAGCAGCAGCAACGCGGCGGTCGCAAACCATAACCCTGCCCTATTGGCAGACTTCATGGAAACGCTCTTCATCGACAGGCAGGCGTGTGCGAATGTGAGCAGAGGCAAAATCAGGCCGAGCACAATATGCGGTTCGCGGAGAATGCGCCGCCTTACCCTGAAGATACCGATCGGCGCCTGAGAGAGGAGCATCGCCGCCGTCATCCATGCTGTAATCGCTCTGGAATCCATAACTGGGCTCGTCGGAAACGATGTCCCGATCAGTACGAGTTCAGTGTGGAGTCGGTACGTAGGTATAAGGTCAAGGTGTTTTTTGTAACTTTTTGGGTGTGACTTTACGGGTAGGCTTCGAGGCCGGGCAGGTCGCGACAGTGGCAGCTTCGAGTTGCTGCAAGATCGACGTGAGTCGGAGTCCCATGGCACGAAGAGTACGGACCTTTTGATTGATAGTTTCGAGACGTTCGCGGCCGATGGCGATGATCGCCCTTAGCTCGCTGGGCTTGTGACGAAGTGGGAATGTCATGGCGGCGACCACGCGGTGCAGATCCAGAATCTGTTTGATTTCTTCGAGCGTGAAGCCCAGTTCCTGATTGCGCTTAATGAACGTCACTCGATCGAGATCGTTCTTCTCGTAAGAGCGATATCCCGAACTGTTCCGCGAGGGTGCCGGAAGCAGTCCCCTGCGCTCATAAAACCGAATTGTCTGGATGTTTACGGCTGCCTGGTGGGCCAGTTCTCCGATGCGCATACCGATATTGTGAACCCTATACCTAGGTATAACGCAAGCGATTGAAGTCCTACCACATCGAATAGATCACAGACAACGATGTGGTCCGCTCGGCAGTATCCATCGTAAAACCAGCTAGCGACGAGACGTTCTCCGAGTGGTTGAGGTGATCGTCCAGAATAGGCTCCTTACGTCCGTACGGAAGCACTCTCTCGTGGCAAGGCGAGCTCCCCATAGGCAAGCTCAAGCTCTAACAGGCTAGTCAGTTCGCAATTCTTTTCTTCAAGGGTCCTGATCCGGCGCCGCAGCGTCGCCAGGACACTCTGTCTCGACACACGCTGGCGATCCTGTGGGGCCGATAAAAGTGTAGCGCCCCCTCGCATGATCCAACAAAGCTGTAGGCCACGAGTCTCAGATAGGACCATGGTTGGCAACTCTGCAACCAGATTAGCTTGTGAGTTTCAAAGAACCGAACGGCGCCGTCATGACGAACATGAAACCCCTACAGGAAGGAAGAAACACGGGGACCCGTCGCTCCGCGGCTTACGGGGCCGCTCCGCGACCGGGCTGAACGGTCACGCGGCTAAAGAACAAGTGTCGGCACTATGGCGAGGGGGCTGGGTGCCGAAAAATATTTCTGGCGTTCCGGCAGGGCGAAGTGTTTTTCACTTGACACCCCCCTTTAATAGGACTTTTGGCTCGGAATAGCGCAGGCCGTCATTGGCAAGACGCGGGATGATGGCTGCTCCGAAGCCGATTCGGATCCTAAGCATGCGGCGCATCATCGAAGCCATCCTGTTGCGACGTCCGTGACAATGACTTTGACTTGACCCTTAACTTCGTCGCGCGAAGAACAGCGTGATTTCCTGCCCTTGGATCTGGAATCCCGTCCATTCATTACCTCCAACTCAAAAGCGATACGTTACCCACGGCGATATGTAGCTCATGCTCGTTGTCGCGTGGATGGACTGCTCTTCAAATGAAGCATTGAAAACGTAGATATAATTAACGTGAGTCGAGAGATGACGAGTCATCTGCCAATCCAGCTGCGCGATGGGACGGCTGCCTTCGTATCGCGACTTTACACCATTGCTGGGCCCGATGAGGTTGCCTGCGATTCCATACAGTCCGTCGTTCGAACTTTCACGCCAAAAGAATCCCCAGCCCGCCGACAGCGTCAGACGCTCGGAAAAGAAGAGACCAAGTGAAGGTTCCAGGCGGATGGCGTTGTCTGGCCCTAAGATGTTCGCGCGTCCAGAGTATGTGCCGCTCTGGAACAGCGAATTGAATGTCTGGAGATCGGGGTTGGCTGGATTTTTATCCCCGCTCGCGAGATCGGTTGCCAGCCCGATGCGCGGACGCCAGCGCCCGGATGAGAAGGAGTACCAATTATCGGCCGCTACACGCCACGCGTTGATTGTGCCGACGCCAAAACTACCGAACTGATACATCGCTTCCGCGTCGTAAGCCCACGGTCCACGCTCGCCCCAAACGCGTGCACCTAGAGTGTGCCGCTTCTCATGTCCTGACCCTTGGTTAAATACCGCGTGCTTTAGATCCAAACCCAGGTAGTATAAATCGAGCGTTTTTCGTTGCGTTTGACCTAAGGGATGAGTTGCATAAAGGCCCCAAAAAGCGAAATCGTGCTGCGCCGGATCGTCGAAGATTCCGGGCTTGTTTTGAACCGGTCGGGTTGCGAAGGCGTCGACGTTCCACGCCGGAGATTTCCAAGAGAGTCGAAGGCCGTCGAAACTGAGTGGCACATTGGGCCCTTCCCTCAAGTCGACCATCCGACCGGAGCCGAAGGCCATCTCCTGGCGCCCAATGCGCAGGATCAGTGAGGAATTCTCGCGTGGCTTTAGTACTACAAATTCAAGGAAACCTTGGTGCACGTCGAGTTTGTCTTCGTCTAAAGGGCGCGGACCTCCGGTTCGTAAGTCTTCGAGTGAGCTGTTGACTTCGCCGAAGAATCGAAATCGTTTTCCCGCATGTAAGTCGACGTGAAACAAATAGCGCTGCAGAAGATAACCGTCTGGGTCATCCGGGCTGAGACCAAAATTCGTGTTGTGAAAGCGCTCGTAGGTCTCGCGGATCTCCGCGCCGAGCGACAAGAAGACGTTTCTATCCTCATTGAGCGGAATGAATTTGATCGGATCCCAAAAATCGTCGCGTTTCGCCGGATCGGAGAGAAAGCTCCAATCCTCTTCATACCGAGGAAGCGGATACAATGGACGCGGAAGCGAGGCCGGTTTTTCTTGTCCTATCATTCGATTCGCCCCTGCAATGACCACAAGCAATACCAGCACCTGCGAGATCCTGAACACTGTTTGCACTCGGCTCTCACCCGTCCCTCAGAAATAGCTCGCATTTTCGCGGATGCACGTTTCGCGCTCACGAGTCGAGCGACAGCCCCGCCGGAGTTTTGCTGCTGCCCGGTCAATCAGGTCGAATCTTCAGCAAGGGCACTGTGGCTCGGAACGCAATTGCCAGTCCAATGGAAAGCCACTGAATCTGAAGGATGTCAGTTCAAGCCAGACGGACGAGATCTCGCCAATGGTGAAAAGCTGGACAGCACTAGAGTTACGAAATCTTCGCTAGCGTTCGGAAACGTTTCTTGTCAATCTTTAGCGCGCGAATCCTCGATTCAAGCGTCGAACGCGGAATCCCGAGTCGCGCCGCCGCTCCTGAGGGCCCGAACACGCGCCCGCGGCATGCGCGCAGCGCATCCTCGACGATCGCTCTCTCGTGCGCGGCGAGCGAACTGGACAACCCGACCCCGCTTCCTAAGCGCCGGCTACGCGGGGACAGCCAGCTTTCGTCGACCGTGAATTCGTCAGTCTCCGATACGATCACAGACCGCTCGATGACGTTTTGCAGCTCTCGGACGTTTCCGGGCCACAGATAGGACTGCAGACTGTCGAGCGTCCGCTTGTTTATCCGTCGGAATGTTTTCCCGGCCCTGCGCCCGTAGCAACCGATGAAGTACTCCACTAGCATGGGAATATCTTCTCGCCGCTCCCGCAACGGAGGCATCTCGACGGGAAAAACGTGGAGTCGATAAAATAGATCCTCGCGAAACGTGCCGTCCGCCACCGCGGCTGTCAAATCACGATTCGTTGCGGCGATTACGCGAACATCGACCCGAATTCGCTCTCGCCCTCCCACGCGCTCAAATTCCCGCTCCTGGAGCACCCGCAGCAACGCGACTTGTATTTCGGACGATAGTTCGCCCACCTCGTCGAGGAAGATCGTGCCGCCGTTCGCCAGCTCGAACCGACCGAGTCGCCGTTGCACGGCCCCGGTGAACGCGCCTTTCTCATGACCGAAGAGCTCCGAGGAAATTAAGTCGCGGGGGATAGCCGCGCAGTTGACGGCCACGAACGCTCGTGAGGCACGCCGAGACCGCCGGTGAATCGCTCGCGCGACGAGTTCCTTCCCTGTGCCGGTCTCGCCGCTGATGAGCACCGTCGACTCGCTGACAGCGACCTTGCACGCACGAGAGAGCGCCGCCATCAACGTTGGCGAGGCGCCAACGATCTCCTCGAACATCGAGGCTTTGTCGACTTCCTCACGCAGGGCGACGTTTTCCTGCTGGAGTCTCTCCTCGGCGGTCTTGCGATCGTCGATATCGGTACAGGCGACATACCAGCGGGTGATCTGTCCCTTGTCATCGCGAACTGGGTTGGAACGAGCCAAAAACCAGCGGTAACTTCCATCGCCCTTGCGCAGCCGCAACTCCAACTCGTAAGCCGAGCCCATAGATACCGCACGATCAAAATATTCTTGCTCCTGGCCTCGGTCATCCGGGTGAACGAATGCACCGCTTTCAGGCGTCTGCCGCCACTCTTCAAGACTAAGGCCCAGGTAATCAAGTCCGACGCGGTTGATATGAAGTCGTTCACGGTTGGGTCCGTATACACTGACAAGTTGAGGCGCGAAGTCCAGGATCTGTCGGAGTTCTTCAGCGAGGTAGAACTCGGTTAATTTGTGTTCTTGAATGTCGAGATTGACGCCGATCCAGCTTTGCATCGCAGGACTCAATTCGGTTACAGGCAGCCCACATTTGAGGCTTCGCTTGACACTTTCAGAGCCTACTGGGAACACAATGTTTTGGCTCGCCATGAGTTCGCCTTTGACATTTCCGAATTTCAGCTGATGGACCTGGAATTTGCAGCAGCGAACAGAAACATCTCTTTTCCTATGATCCAACCGGCCAGATTGGGGCATCGACGCCACCTTGGCGGTTCAGCGCCTTCCTTCCCGTGGTCCGCGTTGACCTGACTTTGACTCTTTCCTGTTTCGGAGGTAAATACACTTAGGCATTATTTTGCGGCTATTTTCGTTATCTATTTGCCGATGAATGAGTT
>Ga0210406_10000210_pt1 | contig 90221 bp, 70 predicted proteins | sample IncBWC30MmetaG_FD_155454 | JGI IMG/M metagenome (GOLD analysis project Ga0210406, IMG submission 155454) | Forest soil microbial communities from Barre Woods Harvard Forest LTER site, Petersham, Massachusetts, United States - Inc-BW-C-30-M | ecosystem: Environmental > Terrestrial > Soil >...
CTACGGAATAGGATGTCACACCGTAGATGCCGATCGATGCTAGGAAAAGAGCCAGAGCTGCGAGCGCTCCTGCAAGTACGGTGACGAATCGCGTTTGTGCGCGCGCCTTTTCGACGTACTCAATCTGCGGGCGCAGATTCGAGACGGGCATCTCCTTGTCGAGCTTCTGGACTGCCTGCTGCACGTAGGCGGCAAACGTCTCGATCGGCGCGGTAGTCCGAACCACGAGCGAAAACGCCGGCCGCGGCGCAAGCGGCACAGGCAAATAGATCTGTCCCCGCTCCTTGCTTGTCAAGGAGTGCGCCTGGATGTGCTTCACCACGCCAATCACGACCACCGGCTCGCGAATAAACTGGAACGCACCCGCGGGCGAATCTTCGACGCTCAGCTTTTTGCCGACGGCATCCTGGCCGTGCCAAATTTGTTCAGCCACCGTGTCGTCGATAATTGCAACGTGCGTGTGGACCGCATCGTCGGTGTCCTCAAATTCTCGGCCCGCCAGCAGCGTCGCGTCCATGGTTCGAAAATATCCCGGGAGTGTCGACCGGTGGTCCGCCATCACTGTGTTTTGTTGCTGCACGGGCGCGCCTTCGGGCCAGTAGTAGCTGTACCAGTTTCCCAGGCCTTCATCCAGCGGGAGATGGGAAACGCCGCCAACAGATTGCGTGCCAGGCATTGCGGAGATATTTGTTCGCAACTCCTTGAGAAAACTAGTTAAGGACTCGACCGTGCCATAGCGCGACCAGGGAAACGACAATTGGAACGTTAAGACGTTCTCCGCATGAAAGCCTGGGTCGACGCGCAGCAGGCTCGTAAACGTTCGGATCATCAGGCCGGTCCCCACCAAAAGGATGCAGCCGAGGCTCACTTCGCTTACAATCAGCAACTGGCGCAGCCACGGTTTTCCTGTTGTTGTGGCTTTGCCGCTTTCCTTCAAAATTTCAACCAGGTCCCCGCGAGCGACCGACAACGCGGGCGCCAGGCCAAACAGAACGCCCGTCAAGATCGAAAGCACAAGCGTGAACGACAAGACCCAACCGTCCAATTTCGGCGCCATCAGCAGGTAAATTCCTTCCGGCTGAAGGGAGAGAATCCACTTCAGAGCCGCCCATCCAATCCCCAGCGCGGCAATTCCTCCAAGAGTCCCAAGGACTACATTTTCTGTCAGAAGCTGACGGATAATGCGCCCTCGATCCGCGCCCAGCGCCGCGCGAAGAGCAGTTTCGTGCCTTCTACCTCCCGAGCGCGACAGCAATAAATTTGCGAGGTTCGCGCAGGTAACCAGCAACACCAGCACAACGGCGGCGAACAGCGAAACCAGCGCGGGCTGTACCGACCTTACGTCATCCTCTTGAAGCGACAAGACACTCAAGTGCAGCGACTGCTCGGCGTATTCCTTCGCCTCACTGCGAAGCTGGGAGGCAACAGATTCCGCTTCACTTTGCGCTTGCGCCACCGTGACGCCCCGGCGCAGCCTGCCAACCATCCTTATGTATCCCGTATCGCGGCTCTGTTTCTCCAGGTCGTCCAAAAATGGGATGAAAACCTGCACGTCTGCCATCCTGCTGTCGGGAAATAGCAGCCTGAAATTTCGCGGTAGCACGCCCACAATCGTGAAGTTGTTCCCGTTCAAACGCGCGGTTTGCCCAACGATGCCCGGATTCGCGCCGAATTGCCGCCGCCATAAGCCGTCAGTCAAAACTATGAGCGGAGCCGCGCCTCCGCGGTCTTCGCCGGGCGCAAAGAATCGTCCGAGTTGGGGCTTCTCGGCCAGCAACGGCAGAAAATTCGCAGTCGTAAGAGCCAATCGCACTTGCTCCGGCTCGACCGTTCCAGTAAGCGTGCCGCTGGTTACCCATATTCCGGCAATTTCCTCAAACGCGCGACTGCGATTGCGGAGCTCAATCAGCTCCGGACCGGAAGCCGGCCCGCGCGTCTCATTCCCCCAGGTCGACCAGATCATGGCCAGACGCTTTGCATTTGGATAAGGAAGCGGTTGGAGGAGCACCGCGTTGACCACGCTGAAGATTGCGGTGTTCGCGCCAATGCCGAGCGCCAAAGTAAGGACCGCCACCGCGGTAAAGCCTGGAGACCTGCGCAACATGCGCGCGGCGAAGTGCACATCGGCCCAGACGGTTTGCAGCCACAAGCCACGGAGCTCTTCACGGCATTCCTCCTTGAACTTTTGGTAGCCGCCGAATTGGATGCGCGCGCGACGCTCGGCTTCGGCGCGCAGGAGACCGGAGCGCTCGAGATCGTCGGCGCGTCTTTGTACGTGCGAGCGAATCTCCTCATCCAGTTCGTCCTCAAGCCGAGAGCGATGGAAGAGAGTAGAAGCGAGGGAACGAAGCGAGGCGAAGAGTCTCATAGCTCCTCCGGTTGCGCGGCGAGCGCGGAAGCGATGGCAGCCACGAGCCGATTCCAGCCCTGGGCTTCGTGGCGCAATCGCTTGCGGCCCGCTGCAGTGAGCTCGTAGAACTTGGCGCGGCGATTGTTATCGGACGTGCCCCAGTTTGCCTTGAGAAGTCCCTGGCGGACCAAGCGATACAAAGCTGGATAGAGCGCACCCTGTTCGATGAGCAGCGCCCCGCGCGAGATCTGTTCGATGCGCAGAAGAATGCCGTACCCATGGAGCGGGCCGAGAGAGACGGCCTTCAGGATGAGGAGATCGAGAGTACCGGGAAGAATCTGGGCTTGGCCAGCCATGCCTCCTCCTAAGACAGTTAGGAAGCTATACCAATCTCTCCTAAGTTGTAAAGGAGAGCGGGCCTCCTCGAATCCGGACCAGGAGAAGGGCAGATCTGGTTGCTTAACTTACTCTTGGCGAATCTTCAGCCCTCGTGGAGTGCGACGAGTGGGTCCACTCGACCCACGCGGCTATCGCCACAGGAGAACGAGCGATGCTCCGGCGAGGCTCGCAGGATCGCTCCCCTCCAACGCCATACAGGAACGTAGAGAGGGCGCGCCCAAGCAGAAGTGAGAATATCAACCCGAATACAACTCCTCTGATGACGAGTATTAGCCCCTGACGAAGAATCAGACGTAGCACGCTCGCCTGACCCGGCACCCTATGCCATGTTGGCCATAAGGGTTGCGGTCCTAAGGCTCAAGCCGACTACTACCGTCCGGCCGTCTGCGCTTGTCGATCTTGGGCACGTTTGCGTGCATGGCGGATATGGCGTGTTGCTGGCGAGGAGGGGTCACCGGTCTTGCCGAGACAACTACCGCGATTGCAAGCGCTCCGCTGTCGTTGGTTGTGCCCAGTACCATCATTACCGTATGATCGGAAACGGCGAGATTCTTAAAACTGGATTTACGTAAACTCATATCTAAATTAAGGATTGACTTCCAGCTGCATGGGCAGCTAGACAGAAACATCTTCTCCGAAACACGTGAGTTAGCTGGGCTTATTGCTCCATGGAAGACGCGTTCCGCTTTGGCATAAGGGTTGCTCGTGGTTTTCTAAACAGGTTCTTTTCCCTGATTTTATTAATGATGACTTTTCGAATTCGACCCTAGGTTGGACGTGCTGTAGAAGTCTGAAAGGCCTTCGAAATATTCGAGGTCGATCAGCAAATGCGCGTTCCGAAGACTCCGACGGAGGCAGCGATGAAACGACCCAGAGTATCTGCAATCTTGTGGACTCTCCTTTCTGCGTTTGTATGGATGTTCGCCCCGGCAGTCTCAGCTTCGCCTACCGGGAGCATCGCCGGCTTCGTAAGGGACCCGAGCGGTGCGATGATTTCGGGTGCGAGATTGACGCTTATCAATATGTCTACGAACGGAAAGGAAGAAATCGTAAGTGACAGTAACGGGGGATTTCAGTTCCTACAGCTGGCTCCGGCCGTGTACTCCCTCCATGTCGAAGCTCCTGGGTTCAAAAAAGAAACGTTGAAAGACGTCGTGGTTCAGGTGGACCAGATCACGCATTTGGACGCCACCCTGCAGGTCGGTAGTGTTGCCGAGACGATTGAAGTCTCGAGTGCAGCAACTCCTTTGTTGGAGAGTGACAGAAGCACGCTCAGCAACGTAATTGATAGCGAAGTGATATCGAACATTCCGCTGAACGGACGCCAGTATCTGGATCTGGCCCTATTAACGCCCGGCGTCCTGCCTTCCGCGACCGGCACTCAGGGCGGTGGTTTCAACGTCTCCGGCGCCCGTTCTCAGTCCAACATCTTCCTGCTCGATGGTGTAAGCAACGTCGACACTCAAATCAACTCTGCCCTCGGCAATTTTCGCATCACCGACGCAGTGCAGGAGTTTGCAGTGCAAACCAGTGTGGCCACCGCCGAATTCGGTCGTGGCACCGGCGGCCAGGTGAATATCGTCACCAAGAGCGGAACCAATCAGTTTCATGGAACGGCGTTCGAGTACCTCCGCAATTCTGTGCTCGACGCTGCCGACTTCTTCACCAACAAAAATGGCGGCACGAAGAACCCTCTGCACCGCAATCAATATGGCGGAACATTCGGAGGACCAGTCCTTAAGGACAAACTGTTCTTCTTTGCGTCCTATGAAGGCTTCCGTCAGGTTGCTCCGCAGGTCAGCTCCACTCGCGTGCCCACCGCCGCGGAACGGGCTACGGTGACCGATCCCATCTCCAAGTCCCTGCTCCAGTTCTGGCCCCTTCCCAACTTCACACCCGCGGCGGGCACCGTAAACAACTTCATCTCCAACGTTCCTTCGTTGACCTTCGACGAAACTGGTCTCGCGAAGGTGGATTACAACTTCAGCGAAAAAGATCATCTTTCGGTGCGCTGGGCGCAATATGGGGGCACCGCTTTTACAGGCGGCGCGATTCCGCTCGAGGGAGGCAACGCCAACGCGCCGGGCAGCGACTCCGGTCTGATCGATTACACGCATACATTTTCATCGCGCGTCCTGAATGAAGTCCGTTTCGGTTTCTCCCGCAACAAGACCTTTATTACCGTTCAGGACTCCGGCCTCAATGCCTCGAAGATCTTCGTTGATTCCGTCGGAAATCCGCTGCCAGGCATCGTGAACGGCAGCACCAACACGCTTGATTCTGGCCTCCCCACTATCGGCATAAGCGGCGGTTATGCTCCTCTGGGGAGCACCAGCAACCTTCCGCAAGGCCGCAGAACCAACACGTATGAACTCTATGACAATCTTTCCTGGATTTCTCCATTCGGCGCGTCCAAGCACTCCTTCCGCATGGGTATCCACGTTCGACGCGAAGACGCCCGTCGCTTCCTCGACGGTTCAGCGCGCGGCGTGTTCAACTTCACCAGCTTTTCGGATTTCTCTGGCAGCCTTAACAACGGCGCCGCTCAGGTTAACACCGCCACTCTGCTCTTTGGTTCCACGCTGGCTTACTGGCAGCGCTACCCGTGGGACCTCTATTGGCAGGATACCTACAAGCTCAAAGACAATCTCACTCTAAGCTACGGGGTGCGGTACGAGTATCCTTCCGCCATCCACCAGGTTCGCAACCAGGCCACCAACTTCATCCCCGGCGTTGGCCCCGTCCTCTTGGGCTCCAACAAGGTCCTGTCAATTGATACCACCAAGAGCGGCCCCTCCTCTTTCTTCTTTACCCAGGCGCCCTCTACACTGTCCGACTCAGGCACGAACGTAGATAAGAACAACGTCGCTCCCGTCTTCGGTTTCGCTTACACCCCGCGCATTGCACCGTCCGTCTTTGGCAATGACAAAACCGTCGTCCGCGGCGGCTTCCGCGTCGGCTACGACGAGATCTTCAACAACATCCCGGCAAATATGGCGCTTAACGCACCCTTCAACCTGACCACCACCCAGATAGCTGGCACAACGCAGCCCGGTAAATTCTCTTATGCCGTGGGTCTCAATCAGAACGTTTCCCTGGTGAAGAGGGTCGGCCTACCCAACGAGGTCGGCTTGGTGAGTCTCAGTGCCGAAGATCAGAACATTCGCAGTTCTTACATTTATCAGTACAGCCTCGGCGTTCAGCGTCAGCTCGGCAGTGCGTTCTCTCTCGAAGTCGACTACCAGGGTTCCACCGCTCACAAGCTTGGTTTATTCATCGACGAGAATCAGCCAACGGTCACTGTAAACAACCCCACTGTACGCGGCAACCTATCTCCCAACATCCAGCACTTCCCGAACCCCTTGTTTGGTTCCATCGGAACGGGGGTGGACATCGGCAACTCCAACTACAACAGCGCTGTGGTCACCGCCCGCTATCAGGGACGCCACGGAATCTATTTCGAAGGTTCATACACGGTAGGGAAATCCATCGACGATGGCTCCTCCTTCTTCGGTTCAAGCGGCGAGCGCGCTGGGCTGGATGACCGCAACAATCTCGCCGCAGATCGCGGGCCTTCATCTTTCGATATCCGGCATCGCGCTGTGTTCGTCTTTGTTTACGATTTACCTATCGGACCTGGCCATCGCTTCCTTGGCTGGAGCAACGGTATTAACCGCCAGGTTTTCGGCGGTTGGCAGATTTCCGGCAACACTACCATCCAATCTGGAACTCCCTTCACGGTATTTAACGGCTCGAATGATTTCAGCGGATTCAATCAGTTTAACGATCGTCCCGATGTTGTTGGCACCGGACCGCTTCACCAGAACAACTCCAATCCAGATGTGGCATTTGACACGACCTACTTTGGATGCTCTACTCCGCCCTGCAACGTAATTGGTAAAGGCGCACCACCAGTGGGACGCCAAGGGACATCTGGACGCAATCAATACTACGGTCCCGCTCTGCAAAACTGGAATTTTTCCACAGCAAAGCTCTTTCCCTTGGGTACGGAAAGACTCCACCTCCGATTTGAGGCGGACTTCTTCAACCTCTTTAACCACACCAACTTTTCCAATCCGGTTGGCAGCGAGAGTAGCGTGAACTTCGGCAAAATTACATCCACACTGGGCAGCGGCACCGCTACCGCAGTGGGCACAGCCGCGGGCGTCGTCGGCGGGGGACCGCGTATTATCCAGGGCTCCCTGCGCCTGGTGTTCTGATTCAGAAACACGGCCGGCTCACACTCGAACGAGGCCTTCCAGAAACGTACGTTCGGCCATCAGAAAGCAGCCAGTTGCCAATTTCGCGAGAGCATCGGCAGTAAAAGCCATTCCTGGAAACCAATCAGTCGCTGCCTTTCCTGCTGAAAACCTGTGCCTGGAACGTCCGCTTCTTCTGTCAAGGATGAGCTAAAAACCAACCCAAAAGGTGCTCGCAAGACCGGCAATTAACAGCACTTAGCAACCAGAGTTTAGACGGGCGTAATCCACTTGGGCGATTAACGCGGTAACCGGACAAAATGGAGTAATGGTACGGCACTCGTCCGGTAATCCAACCAATCAGGCTGACAAGGCTCGCTACAGACGCAGGGATCAAGCGCGGGTTGCGGAGATGCTATTCGTACCGCAGGGCGACGATGGGATCGACGCGCATGGCGCGGCGGGCGGGGAGGTAGCAGGCTAGCAGGGAGACGGCGATCAGCAAGATAAAGACGAGTGCGAAGGTTGCCGGGTCGGCGGGTTTGACGGCGAAGAGCAGGCCTGCGAGCAGGCGCGTGAGGCCAAACGCGGCGGCGAGACCGAGGACGGCTCCCAAGAGGGCTGGCTTCATGGCTTCGCCTACGACTAGCGCGAGCACTTCGCCGCGCTTGGCGCCCAGGGCTACGCGGATGCCGATCTCGTGGGTGCGCTGCGTGACGCCGTAGGAAATGACGCCGTAAATGCCGAGGGCGGCGAGGAGCAGAGCAACGGCGGCGAACAGGGTGAACAGAATTACGCCGAATCGTTGGTTGGCGACGGAAGCGGACACCACGTCCTGCATGGTGGCCACACCTGAAACGGGAGCCTGGGGATCGATTGCTGTGATTGCGCTACGCACCGCCGCGGCGAGGGAGGCGGGTTCGTTCGAGGTGCGCACGACCAGCATCATGTCGGAGTCGACGAATTGAGCTTCGGGCAAATAGACTTGAAGAGTCTGCGAGGCGTCGAGTCCTCTATGGAGGACGTCGCCCACTACACCGACTACGGTTTTCCATGGAGCTTTGGTGTCGCCGAGGCGGAGACGTTTACCGATGGAGTTCTCACCGGGCCAGAACTTGCGGGCGGCGGATTGGTTGACGAGCACGACTGGGGGAGAGTCGGCACGATCGCGGTCATCGAATTCGCGGCCGCTCAACAGGGGAATGCGCATCGCACGCAAATACGCGGGACTTATCGAATAGCGATCCGCGCTGGGGTCCTCTTCCGGGTTGGGAGAGGATTTGCCTTCGACGTGGACGCCGTACATGTCCAGATTGCCGCCGAGCGGGAGCTGGCTGACAACGCCGGCAGATTCCACGCCGGGAAGCGTTTGAACGCTTTGGAGAACCTGCTGATAGAACGCCACGGCCTTGGCATCGGTGGCTTTCGGTCCCCAAAGGGAAATGCCCAGCGTGAGAGTGTGGGATGAGTCAAAACCGGGTTTGACTTCGAGCAGGCGCACGAAACTTTTCATGACGAGGCCGGCGCCAGTTAACAGGAGCAGGGCAAGCGCTACATCGGAAACAACCAGCAAGTTGCGGAAGCGGTGGCGCTCTCTTCCGGCGGTGGTTTTGCCACCTTCTTTCAATGTTTCTGTGAGATCGAATTTGGAAGCGCGAAAAGCAGGCGCCAAACCGAAGGCCAGCCCGGTTAGTACGGAAATGCCGAAGGTGAACGCAAGTGTCCAGGCATCGATCTGCACGTTCTGAAGGCGCGGGAGGTTTCCCAGGCGAAGCTGCTGGAGCAGAGCGACGCCGCCCCAGGCAAGAAAGAGACCGAACGCGCCGCCGAGGAGGGAGAGCAGCAAACTCTCGGTCAAGAATTGGCGGATCATGCGAGCCCGGGGAGCGCCGAGGGCTGCGCGAACGGCGACTTCGCGCCGTCTGCGGGCGGCCCAGCCGAGGAGAAGATTCGCAACGTTGACGCAAGCGATGAGGAGCACGAAGCCAACCGAGCCGAGAAGAGACCAGAGCACTGCGCTGACATCTCCGACGAGGTAATCCTTGAGCGGAGTGAAGGTGACTCCAGCAGCGGAGTACTCCGCTGGGTACTGGCGGAAGAGGTTTTCCGAGACTTGGTTCATTTCCGCTTGCGCCTGACTGGTGGATACTGCGTCCTTGAGGCGAGCAATGGCTCGGAGATGGCGGCAGTCGCGACAGGCATAGGGGAGGGAAGCGTCGTAGGCCAAAGGCGTGTAGAGGTCGGCTGGCTTTCGAGGATCAAAGGAGAGAACCGAAGGAAACTCGGGGGGCAAGACGCCGACAACGGTGTAGGCGCGGCTGCCCAACTGGATGGATTTGCCCAAGATATTTGGATCACTGGCGAGACGGCGCTGCCAAAAGCCGTGGCTGAGGACGACCACAAAATTGTTTCCTCGCACATCTTCCCAGGGCAGGAAACCGCGGCCGAGTTCGGGCTTGATTCCCATTACGTCAAAGAAGGCGGAGGAGACACGGAAGCCGATGAGATTTTCGGCATCGTTGAGAGTGATGAAAGTCGGTGTCCAGAGGCCGACGGCCGCGATTCCGGTGAATGAATGATTTTCCCGGTTCCAGTCCATAAAGGTGGCCCACGAAGTGTTTGAACGCAAGCCGTCCTTGTCTTTTTCCCAGAGCATCAGCAATTGGTCTTGCTTGGGGAAGGGCAAGGGCTTGACCAGTACGCCGTTGACGACGCTGAAGATGGCGGTGTTGGCGCCAATACCGAGGGCGAGCGTAAGGACGGCGACCGCGGTGAAGCCGGGATTCTTGCTTAGCATGCGGGCGCCGAAGCGGACATCCATTAAGAAATTTTCGAGGGAGGGCCAGCGCCAGACGGTGCGGCTGTCCTCTTCGGTCAGAGTGAGATTGCCGAATTCGCGGCGGGCGGCGGCGGTTGCTTCCTTCCTCGGCATGCCGGTGGCGACGAGTTCGTCAATTTTTTCTTCGAGGTGTTGCTGCATCTCGGCGGAGAGATCGTTGTACAAGCTGCGACGCGAGAAGAATTGCTTTAGCCAGTTCATGATTCACTCTCCGCTACGACCCTGCAATGCCGTCCAGAGTTCGTAGAAGTGTGTCATTCGTACCGCAGCGCAACTATCGGATCCACCTTCATGGCGCGGCGTGCCGGAATGTAACACGCTATGATCGCGACTAGGATGAGCAGGGCCGCGACGGCGGCAAACGTCAAGGGATCGTGCGCGGTCACTCCAAACAACAGGCTGGTCATCAGCCGCGCCAATGCGAAAGCAGCGGCCACTCCGATGCCGACACCCAGCAGCGCCAGCTTTGCGCCTTGCCTTAGAACCATGCTGACTACGTCTCCGCTCTGCGCGCCGAGCGCCAAACGAATTCCAATTTCGCGCTTGCGTTGCGACACGGTGTACGAGATCACGCCGTAGATGCCGATGATCCCCAGCGCCAAGGCCATCGCACCCGCGATTCCCAGCATCACGAGCGTGAAGGAAGTTCGCGCGACCGACTTGTCATACACTTCCTGCATGGTGCGCACGGAAGCCAGCGGCAGATTCGAGTTCACCGACCACACAGCTTGCCGAACTTCATTGAGAAAGCTTTCGGTGCCAGCGCGCTCGCTGCGAATCACGAACGTCTCCGTCCGCATTGTTTCTGGGGTCTTCGCCCCATATAAATACTGCATCATCGGCGGCCAATACACGGTGGGCGGGGCGTTTTCCTGTAAGCCTCGCTCACGAACGTCCTGTATAACGCCGATCACCTCACGCCACGGCATCGACGAAAACTCCCGCAATTGTTTGCCAATCGCGACCGACGGCGTGCCCCACATCTCGCGCGCCAAATTCTCTGAAATCATCACTACAGGCCGGAGCCCGTATACTTCATCCCATGTGAATTCCCGCCCGGCAATCAAACGCGTCCCCGCAGTATGCAAAAAGCCGGGAGAAATATACTTGTACAATCGCAGCGGGGGCATTACGTCGTCAGGATATGTCTTGTCCTGAGCGAAGATGCAGTCCCAGCCCGAATCCAATCCCTCCATCGGCATCCCGCTCACAAAACCCGCAGAATTCACTCCAGGAACCGCCGACAGTTTATCGAGAATTTCGCTCTGTGTTCGCGCGACACGCTCGGCCTCGGGGATCAGCAGATCAGGAATTGAAATTCTCATTACCTGCAAATGCCGCGCATCCGTAAACCCCGGATCAACCGTTCGCAAAGCCTGGAAAGTGCGAATCATCAAGCCGGCGCTGACAAGCAGCACGAGCGCCATCGCCACTTGTCCTATCACCAGCAAATTGCGCGCGCGGTGGCGTTCCCGGCTCGCGCTGATCGTGCGCCCGGCGCTGCGCAACTCCAGCGAAGTTCGCGGCCCTGCGTACTTAAACGCCGGAATCAGTCCAAATAACAGCCCCGAGAGCACCGAAATTACAAGAGTGAATCCCAGCGTCCGCCCGTCCATGGAAATCTCGTTCAACCGTGGCAAATTCGCAGGACCTACGTCCGCCAGAAATCGCACCGCGGCGTAAGCCAAGCCCATGCCGGCCACACCGCCCATCAGCCCCAGCATTACGCTCTCCACCAGCAGTCCCCGCACGATCCGTCCCCAGCCCGCACCTAGGGCCGCACGCACAGCCAGTTCCTGCTGCCGCGACTCCACCCTCACCAGCAACAGATTCGTGACATTCGCGCACGCAATTAACATCACCAAGCCAATCGTTCCCATCACCACCCACAGCACTTCGCTCACGTTGCCAATCACTTCCTGCTTCAGCGGCCGGATCATCGGCGTAATCTTCCAGGTCTCATAAAAATGGGGGTTCGTCCCCGGGCCGTTCGTCCAAGAGTCCATCCAGATGGGCAACATGCGCGTTATATCCGCATTGGCATCTGCAATCGTCACGCCGTGTTTGAGCCGCGCGATTCCGTGATATCCAAAGCCTGCCAGTATTAGCTTCCCGCGATCGAACGCCAGCGGCACGATTAGATCGAATTCCGTATCGACGAATCGAAACCCTTGCAGCATTACGCCTACGATTTCCCGCGGCCGCGAATCGACCATCAGGTTTCGCCCAATCACGCTGCGGTCTCCCGCGAAATGCCGCTGCCAATAACCGTAGCTCAGCATCACGGTTTCGTGACCGCGCGGAATTTGGTCTGCGTGCGCGAGCCAACGGCCAACTGTGGGCGGAACGCCGAGCGCCTCTAGCACGCCGTCGCTGACTTCAACCGTGCGCACTTGTTCCGGCTCGGCCAAGCCCGTGACATTCGCCGTGCCGGTGTCCCAGACACCCAGCGATCGACAGGTTCGATTTTGCTCGGAGTACGTAAAATACATAGAGGGCGAGAGGAACAGACCGTTCTCGAAATCGGCCAGGCCCGCCGCGCCCGGGGCTGTTTGGTGAAGCGAAACAAGTTCCTCCGCCTTTGGATAATTCAGCGGCTTCAAAAGCACGGCATTCACAACGCTGAAGACCGCAGCGTTAGCCCCAATTCCAATCGCGATCGTCAACAGGCCCACGACGGTGAACACTGGATTGCGGCCCAGCATGCGCAGGCCGTAGCGGGCATCCGCGAAAAGATTCTCGATCGACATCCACCGCCAGACGTCCCGGCCGTCCTCTTCGATCAGAGTTGCGTTGCCGAAATCGCGGCGGGCGGCGGCGGTGGCTTCTTTTCTGGGCATGCCGGCGGCAACGAGTTCTTCGATTTTTTCGTCGAGATGCGAGCGAATCTCTTCGGAGAAATCATTGTAGAAGCGGCGACGCGAGAACAGTTGTTTGAGCCAGCTCATAGTTCACCGATGCCAAGACAGAGTCATTTCCTTCGAGTGTACGTTGAGATGCGTCATTCGTACCGCAACGCAACCACTGGATCGATCCGCGTGGCGCGTCTTGCCGGAATAAAACACGCCGCAAGCGCCACCGTCAGCAACACAATCGACACGCCGATGAACGTCCACGGATCCGTCGCGCTCAAACCGTAAAGCTGGCTGGCCATCAAGCGCGTCAGTCCGAAGGACGCGGCGAGCCCAATAACAATTCCGGTTGTTGCCAGACGCAAACCCTGCCCGATGATCAGGCGGAAAACCTCCGCTGGCTGCGCACCCATCGCCACTCTAATTCCGACTTCACGTGTTCGCTGCCGCACCGCGTAAGCCTGAACGCCGTAAATTCCTATGCTTGCCAGCAGAAGCGCCAATCCCGCGAATGCGCTCAGCAGAATCATGTTCAAGCGGTTCTGCGCGATGGACTCGTCTACGACCGCCTCCATGGTTTGCACGCCGACAACAGGCTCATCCGCATCGACTCGATGGATTGCTTCCGTTACCGCGGAAATCAGACTCGCCGGCGGTACGCCGGTGCGCACGGCCAGTCTCATGAACGTGGTCTGGGGGTTCTGCGCCATCACGTGATACACGGACTGCACCGGTTCTGTGACACTCAATCCGTTCAGTCTCACGTCCCCTACGACTCCCACCACTTCGCTAGCCTCTCCCGGCAAAAACGTCAGCTTCACATGCTTACCGATTGGATTGTCATTCGGCCAAAACCGTCTCGCAAAGGACTCACTCACCAGAATCACCGGCCTCGTCTTCGCATTATCCGCCTCCGTAATGTCGCGGCCCTGTTTCAGCGGAATTCTCATGACTCGCAGATACCCGGGAGAGATGAGGCGCACCGGAACCTCTGGCTGGTCCGCCATCGGAACGACGGGTTGCCCTTCCACAGCTACGGGCTGTATCGAACCTCCTTGCAGCGGCAGGCTATCAACCGCACTGGCGAACTCCACGGCGGGCAACGCGCGGACCTGTTCCAGCACCTGATTGAAGAATCCGTTTTGCTGCGCAACCGCGGCATACTTCTCGCTCGAAATACCCAACGTCACCGTCAAGACGTTTCGCGCGTCCATCCCGGAGCTGGCGTTTCTCAGCAAATAGAGCGTCCGGATCATCAGCCCCGCTCCAATCAAAAGCACTAGCGATACCGCCACCTCGGCCGCTACGAATACGCTCCTCGCTCGCCCGCCGCTTGAATCGGCGTCCGTCTTGCCCAAGCCCTGCTTCAGGGATTCATTCAGATTTGTTCTTGTCAAATGCCACGATGGCGCCAATCCCGCGATTAACCCCGTCAGAATGGAAATCGCCAGCGTAAAGCCCAGAACCCATCCGTCCAAACCGATCTGCACGGCGAGCGGTAACTGCGGCCCTATAAAGTTTGCGATGGCCTCGATGACAAAATGGGCGAGCAGAAGCGCAAGCGCGCCACCAACCACCGAAATCAGAACGGTTTCAGTAAGCACCAGGCTTAGGATGCGCCCCCGGCTTGCTCCCAGCGCAGTGCGAACGGCGATCTCCTTTCGCCGTCCCAACGCTTTCGCCAGCGTCAAATTCGCCACGTTTGTGCATGCGATCAGCAAGACAAATCCAACCGCGCCAAATAGCACCAATAGAGCTGGTCCCACCTGCTGGAACATTTGCTGGTTCAGATGCAGGACGGCCGCGCCCCATCCGGCGTCGTCCGCGGGATACTGCTGCGCCAGCCGGGCTGAAATCGTTTCCATTTCGGACTGCGCCTTTTTCATATCTATTTCAGGCTTCAGTCGAGCGATGACGATGTAGCCGTGATTTCCCCGCACCGCCCGTTGCTTCTCCGTCCAGGCTAGTGGCACCCAAAGTTTCGCCTGAAATGGAAAATCAAACTTGGCCGGCGCCACGCCAACCACCTCATAACTTTTGTCGTCTAGTTTGATCTGCCTTCCAAGGACATCCTTGCTGCTCCCAAAGTGCGTTTGCCAAAAGTCGTAGCTCATCACCACTGCGTTGCCGGGCCCCGGCTGATCTTCTTCTTCAAGAAATCCTCGCCCGAGGACAGGTTGCACGCCGAGCACCGAAAAGAATTCAGCCGATACCGCGCGCCCTTCCACGGACTCAGGTTGCCCCATGCCCGTCAAATTAAATTTGCGGAAGCCCAAGGCGCTCATCTGTTCGAAGACGTGATTTTGGTCGCGCCAGTCGAGGTAATTTGCCGGCGAAACGACAAACTTCGTAACTCCCGGAAAACTCTTCTGCGGCGGCGTGTGCCACACCACCATGAGCCGCCCTGGATCGCGGAACGGCAAAGGCTGGAACAGCACGGCATTCACCACACTGAAGATCGCGGTATTCGCCCCGATTCCGAGCGCCAGTGTCAGTACCGCGACTGCGGTAAACCCCGGACTCTTGCGCAGCACCCTGAGTCCATAGCGAATGTCTTCGATCATGTTCTCCACCCTTGGCCATCGCCATACTTCGCGGCTGTTGTTTTCAACGAGAGTCATATTGCCGAATTCGCGGTGAGCGGCGGCGGTGGCTTCTTTTCTGGGCATGCCGGCGGCAACGAGTTCTTCGATCTTTTCGTCGAGATGGGCTTGAATCTCTGCGGAGAGATCGTTGTAGAGGCGACGGCGTGTAAACAGCAGCTTGAACCAGTTCATGATTCACCTCGGGCAAGGACGCGGGTGATGCCTTCGAGCATGGTTTCGAAACGGGAGACTTCGCGTTGGAGGTGCTTGGCGCCTACGGGCGTCAAGGTGTAAATCCGAACGCGGCGGTTGGTGGAAGAAACGGCCCACTCGGCTTTGACCAAGTCTTCTTTGAGAAGGCGCTGGAGAGCGGGGTAAAGGGAGCCTTCTTCGATTTGCAGCAAGTCGTTGGAGGTGCGCTTGATGTGCTGGACGAGGGCGTAGCCGTGGAGGGGCTGGCGTTTGAGGGTACGGAGAATCATCATCTCGAGGGCGCCGGGGAAGAGGTCGCGCTGCTGGGGTTGGGCTTTTTTCATGAGCGGGGAGTGTGCTCCAGAGTTTCAGTCCAAGGCCATTTCGTTCAAGGCCTAGAGCAAAATAGTATAATAGAAATTGGCAGTCAAGAGCTATTCTGAGCGGCATGGGGAAGACGATTGAAAGTTGTGGCGTCGAGGATGCGGACGGTCGTTGCCTGCATGCTTGCTCGACTTGTCTAACGGGACACGAAAATCAAAGCATACGGAAAAAGTGTCGGTGGCCCGGGCGCTTGCAGGCAGTGCTTTGTACTGTTGATGAGTTCTGCTAGCATGCGCGGCAAGTTCTTTAAGGAGGACTAAATGGCTACCGTCAAGCACATCGGTCCTGGTTCCGCGTTCAAAATCGGCCTGGTGTTGTATGCATTTATCGGCCTGCTCGCGGGGATTATCATGGCAGGTGTCTCCATGATGATGGGTTCCTTGGGGAGTATGGCGGGAGCGGGAGCGGCGAGCGCGAAAGCGTTTGGATTTGGTTTTGGTCTCGGCTCGATCATTATTTTCCCGATATGTTATGGCATCATCGGAGGCATTGGCGGTGCGATCTCGGCGGCAGTCTACAATCTGATCGCTGGCTGGATTGGCGGGCTGGAAGTCGATATCAGCTAGACTGATTCGCGTTCAAGTACTGTTGGATTATTTGATGCGTGGAAGTGTGTTCGCATAGCAGCAAAGAACGGAAGAGATGAAGATGGCACTGTTTGGGGATGGCGGGCGGAGAGAGTTGGAAAAGAAGGCGAAGGAGGAGGGGCGGATGCCGCCAGGGCAGTCGTTGACGCTGAAATGGCCCGTGCTGCATTACGGTAGCGTGCCGCATTTTGATGCGGCGAAATGGGACTTCAAGATTTCCGGGTTGGTAGAAGAGTCGGTACGGCTGGGGTGGGAGGAGTTTCGGGCGCTGCCGCAGACGGAAGTGGCTTCGGATTTTCATTGCGTGACGCGCTGGAGCCGGCTGGACAACCGTTGGAAGGGTGTGCTGTTTACCGATGTGCTAAAGCTGGTGAGGGTGAAGCCGGGCGCGGAGTTTGTGCTGGTGCTGGCGGAGGAAGGTTACACGGCAAATGTGCCGTTGGCAGATTTGTTGCGGCCGGATGTGCTGTTTACCTTTGAGCATGATGGCGAGCCACTGGCGGCGGAACATGGCGGGCCGCTGCGGCTGATTGTGCCGCACTTGTATGCGTGGAAAAGCGTGAAATGGGTGCGCGGGTTCATGCTGCTGGATCACGACCGGCTGGGTTTTTGGGAGAGGAATGGATATCACGCCTACGGCGATCCATGGAAAGAGCAGCGGTATACGGGAAGCTAGAAGTTTGCCGAAAAACTCCGTTTTGACGATACGTCCGACTCCTAGCAATCGTACGAAAATTGCAACTATTGACCAGGCGCATCATGGCGATGAATTCTTTCCATTGGACTCCCTGAGCGCATTCTGCAAAAGTGAGAGTGTAGAGTTCGTGCGTTTGCCACGCTGCACCGTACGACAAGAACTTCGAAGTTCTTCAGTAGAGCAGTCCAGCCCCTCGGTTGAATCGGCAGTTCGCTGACCTCGTGGTCTGAAACGGTCACAGAGAAAAACAAAGTGACGCACCAAGCGAAGCTTGGGCGTGTATCCCAAACTAACGTGGAGGAACAAAATGGCAACTCTATTTAGTAAATCGGTTTATCACAGTACAATTGCGAAAATGACGCTTCTCGGGCTGATGGCTTTTTGCGGCGCCGCGGGTCCGGCGTTCGGGCAGGAATCCGTCGCCGGCAAGTTCACGCTGACGGGAAATACCAGGCTGGGGAAGAAATCTCTACCGGCAGGAAGCTACAAATTCTCGGTCGAAGCCACAGGAGTAATGCAATCCGTGAAGTCGATCCAGGGCGCGCCGCAAGTGGTGCAGGTGATCGTGACACCGGAAGCAAAATCGGGACCGGTCACGATCATATTCGCCATGGCGACGCGAAGTGCGCAGGCAATGTACTCTAGCAAACTGGTTTTGGCGCCAGAGAAGAATGAAATGGTGATGCATTCCATGTTCCTGGACCAGCAAGGACTGGTGCTGGATTTCGATTGGTTGAGCGCGAAGGGAAAGACGCCAATCGTTGCCCAGGTGGCACGTCCCGAAACCGTTGCGGCATCCAAAGCAACCGACTAACAAAAAGTGTCCAGCCTGCGCGGCGGGCCGTGCAAGCGGCCCGCCCGCAGCAGGCGTTTTCCTTTCGATGAAGCGGCTGCAAAATTTCGATTGGACACCGTGATAGTGCCTCGGTAACTTAGATCATGGACTACGATAGAGGACCAGTAGCGGTAAAAAACCTTGAGTTGGACATGCTGCATGAGATCGGCAACCGCATCGCGGCGGCCGATCCATTACCTGAAGTTTTTGGGCGAGTTGTGGAAGTGATTTCCGCCGTGGTGGAATCCGATTCGTGTTTTGTTTATGTCCTTGAAGGCGATGAGCTGGTCTTGCGGGCCAGCAAAAATCCGCACTCGGAAGTAGTCAATCGATTGAAGCTACGCATGGGGCAGGGCATCACCGGATGGGCGGCCGAACATAAAAGCCCGGTGGCGGTGGCGCGCAATGCTTTCCAGGACGAACGATTCCGATCCTTCAACGAACTGCCCGAAGATCACTACCAAGCGTTCCTGTCGGTGCCCGTGCTATCGCGGGACAAACTCGTCGGAGTCATTAATTTGCAGCACCGCGAGCCGCACGAGTACAGCCAGCGGGAGATTCACCTGATTTCGACGATTGGGTTTTTGGTTGGCGCGGAGATTGAAATGGCGCGGCTGGAGGGCGAGAACTCCGAGCTTTCCGAACAATTGGAGACGAGGAAAGTCATCGAGCGCGCCAAAGGAATCCTGCAGCGGGATATGCAGTTGAGCGAACAAGAGGCCTATATCACTCTGCAAAGGCACAGCCGGCAAAAGCGCAAGTCGATGAAGGAAATCGCAGAAGCCATCGTGTTGAGCGAGGACGTCAAACGGAGTCCGGGCAAGCCGAAACCTAGTTAGAGCCACCTCCCAGTTGAATCACCATTATTCGAAACGCCGGGGTAGACAGAGTTTGCGCGGAATCGAACGGAATTCTGCCCCACGGTATTTGTGAGTTCGCCAAGTTCAACCAACTTTTCATTGTGAAGGGCCGATGGCCGCCGCAAGATGGCGGTATGTCCGATGATGCCAAGCGGCGGTTCGTGTGGCTTTTTTCTCCCGTTGTCGCGATTGTGCTAGTCATCGGAGGTTTTTGGTTTATGGGGCACTCGCCACGGGGGCGCGACCGGAGCTACGCGAAAGACCATCCGATCGGATTCCTGGCGGTGAATTCCGCGGGCGAGGCCATGCTGCAGCTTGATGTCTGTTTGTTGCAGTATGCGCTGGTCAAGGGAGACGATGCGTTTCCCGAGGATCTTGAACCGACTGGCCCAGACGGAATCCGGTGCGCGAGCGCTGACATCTCCGGCGGCGTGAGCAGGCTGAACTATCGGTTCGCTTATTATCCTTCCGGCCGGGATGCCAAGGGCAAGGCGCGCGGTTTCCAGCTGTATGCATATCCACTGCTGTCGCAGAGCGGGCAGCCTATCAGCGATTCGCCGTCAGCAGAATATTTCGCCAACGAAGAAGGCCTGGTGCTGGCCCGCAAAGAGTTCGGCACGGCCAAAGAACACATTGAGCCGTTCCTTGGAATGCCGAAGACGCTGCAGGTGCTGAGCGCCCGGTTGGTGGCTGGCAGCCGGTTGCCCACGGATCAGCCGGGAATCCTCAATGCGCTTGGTCCAGAGGGTTCGCCGGGGTATTCCACGGTGCCGAAAGGGTACCAGGGGCTGTGGACTCCGGAAGACAACGATGCGGCAGTGGTGTGGACAAACCTCAGCGAGGGGTATCTTTATTCGTACCGGCCGGAGCATAAGGCTGCACCAGTGCACTTCACGCTGCTGGCGCGGCCGGTGCACTTAGGAATCGCCGGAGTGGACGCGCCCATCCGGCGCATCCGGCACTACTTCCTGAACGAATCCGGCGGCGTGCACACGACATTTCTGGGCCGCGAGGCTAATGCGTTCGATCCGGAGGTATCCAGTTGCGAGCGGTCAGGCGAAGATTGCGAGCGAGTGTGGGTTGCGCCGCCGACTGGCTCGAACCCGTAAGACGCGCGGAGTGAAAGAAGAGCAGCCTCTTCCCTCACGCGCCAACGGGGAGATTTCTCCACGTTTCTGAAGGGCCCGGTCAATTATCCGTACTTCAGATTTGGGACGATCCTTCCGCTAATCCGCGGCGGCTTGGGATTTAGTTGGGTCGATTTCGATGCGGCCCTTGAAGTGAGCGCCGTCTTCGATGCTGATGCGCGCGGTAGAGATATCGCCGATGATGGAACCGTCGGTCTTGACGTCGACGCGCTCGCGGGCGTGGACATTTCCAACGACCTTTCCGTAGACGATCACCTGGCCTGCGTGAATTTCAGAATTGAGCTTGGCCTTGGGGCCGACGGTGAGTTCGTGGCCGTGAAGCGAGATGGGGCCATCCACTTTTCCGTCAATTTGCAAGTCTTCGGCGCCGGTGATGTGACCCTTGATTTCGAGGCTGGCGCCCAGGCGCGCGGAGTTTCGCGTGCTGGTACTGCCGAGCCGCGAGGCCGAGGGTGCGGCGAAAGGAACAACCGGTGATGCGGGACTTTGAACTGGCGGAGCGGCGGGGGCTTCGGGTTGGGTCTGCTGCTTGGTCCACATAATTCCTCCCATAGTTGGTGCAGAGATGCGATTCGGCTCCGGGTGGGAGGGAGCAGCGTGGAATCACTGTAGTCGGGCCGGAGAGAGGAAGCAACGGAGAAAAGGGATGGGTTTGCGCACTTCGAAAACTGCCCATCCGGACAGGCGGGAAAGAAAGCGGCCTCCTGTAGCCGACGACTGTCAGAATTGCCAGATTCATCTAGATTGAAGATAGGTGTATCATGGGGCCCGTTCCCACCTCTGCCAGGTATCGGAGTCGGACGTGGTTTTGCACTCCTTGCGATTTTTCACCGCTTGCCTTTTGCTCTCTTGCTGCTGGCATCTGACGGTTGCGGCGCGTGCGCAACAAACCATGGGCATGCCCGGAGCCGGACCCACCTCAATAATCGAGCTCACAGGCACGTCGAGTATAGAAATTCACATCAAGGGGCCGGACGGAAACCCTGTTACAGCGGCGGCGAAGGTGACGCTGGTTACCCAGGGGGGCCAAATCTATCGCCAGGAAACCATAAAGAACGGAACGGCAAAGTTAGATGAAGTGCTCGCGAAGCAGTACACCGTGATGGTGGTGGCTCCTGGTTTTGAACAAGAGGTGCGGCAAGTCGATGTGCGCGGGGCGAGTTCGGCGAACCTGACCATTCAACTGCGGGCGATGTCTGCGGAAGAGGCTGCGTTTACCACCGGGCTCGCAGCGCTCCCTCCAAAGGTCCAAAAGGAATTGGGAAAGGTGCTGGCGGCGCTGCATTCGAACAACCCGGCCGAAGCGCGGAGTCATCTTGTAACAGCAAACAAAGCCGCCCCTAATCGTGCCGAGGTGAACTATTTATTCGGGCAGTATTCCGAGCAGTCCAAGGACTCGACGGCAGCCAAGTCTTATTGGACCAGGACGCTGGAGCTGAACGCCAATCACCTTCCGGCGCTGCTTTCTCTGGGCAAAGCATATCTGCAGGACGACAAAGCTGCCGAAGCGCTGCCGTACCTGAGACGGGCGGTGGAAGCGGGACCGACTTCGTGGCGAGCCTATGCATTCCTGGCGGACGCGGAGTTGCGGCAAGGCTCGACTGACGAAGCCATTCAACACGCCGAACGCGCGCTGGAGCTGGGGCACGGCCAAGCGGAAAATGTCCAACCGTTTCTCGCAGGAGCTTTGGCGAGACGAGGGGAGAAGGACCGGGCCATCGCAATGCTGCAGTCCTATGTAAAAGAACATCTTGCTGATGCCAGGGTCACGAAACAATTGGAGAATCTGAAGTCCGCATCCATCGGCAACGGAATCGCCGAAACGCAGGGAACTGACGAAGAAATTGAAGACACGGCGATGGTGGAAGCAGCGTCGCGGACTGAAATTTCCAATTGGCTTCCTCCCGACATTGATGAAAAAGTGCCGGCTGTGGAAGCCGGAGCTAGTTGCAAGCTGGATGACGTCCTGCGAGAAACTGGAAAGCGAATAGAGGAATTTGTCGGAACTGTCGATCGCTTTACAGCGACTGAATTTCTAACACATGAATCGATCAACAAGTGGGGAATGGCCTCATCGCCAGAGAAGCGAAAATTCGATTATCTGGTGTCGGTGCAGGAAGTAACGCCGGGGTCCCTAAACGTTGATGAATACCGGAGCAACAGCAATCATGCGACGGTGGACTTTCCCGGAGGCATAGAGACGCGCGGCCTGCCGGCGCTGGTGCTTATCTTCCATCCTTACAATGCCGGCAGCTTTGAGATGTCCTGCGAAGGCCTGTCGCAGTGGAATGGAAAGCCGGCTTGGCAGTTGCATTTTCGACAGAGGAACGATAAACCAAACCGGATCCGCGCCTACAGGTTGGGCTTAATGGGCCCTGCCTATCCGATTGCGCTGAAGGGGAGGGCCTGGATTGCGGCGGACACCTTCCGGATTACGCGGCTGGAGACGGACTTAATCGCTCCCCGTCCAGAAATCCGCCTGGTTGCGGATCACACGGCCATCGAGTACGGACCGGTGCATTTCAAGAATCGCAAAGTGGACTTGTGGCTGCCGCAGACCGCGGAAGTTTATTATGACTGGAGAGGGAAGCGCACTTACCGGCGCCACAGTTTCAACAATTACCTGCTCTTTTCTGTGGACGATAAGCAGAAAATCTCGGACCCGAAAGAGGCTCAGGAAACGCCCACGAACCCTCCCACCGGCCTAGGAACCGCGCAGCCTTGAAAAGTTTCCAAGCCCCATGGCGACTGGTGAAGCGCTCGATGGTTCAAGCAATCTGTTGGACTCGATTGAGGAAACCGACCAGGTATTTCCATGCGAAATAGTAGGCGATCAGCGCGACGGGGGCGGCGATGGGCCAGATGCGCGAAACAAGGGCAAACGCAGGGAAATGAAGAAGGGCTGCGACTACGAAGCCAAGCGGCGCCAGAAGAATCGGAAGAAGAGCGCCGTGGAGCCCGAGGGACAACTGTAAGCGGGAGCGGAGCGCGATGAATAGGATGTTCCACAGCCCCCACAAATTCGGCACGACAGCCATGGGGAAGACGATCACGCGCTCGACGGGGACGGGAAAGTCGTAGACACACCGCAAAACGCAATAACCGGACATGATGAACAGCAGAAACACCGTGGGGACGGCGATGCCAGCCAGATACGCGCGAAGATAAGTGTGCTGATTCATAAAACCTCCTGCCTTACAAGTGATAGAGCAATGCCGGAATGGTTCCGGGGAAAAAGAAAAGAGCTGCGCCGAGAATAGCGGCGAGGGCCCAATCGAACCAAGGAACCTTGTTCACAGGGAACGGGTGCTCGTCGAGCTTCCGCAGCATCTGCGGCCAGAGGTCGCGCCGGAGTTCAGAGTCCTTCACCGGAGCGATTGCTATCCTGAGGAGCGCTTTGGTTTCTTTGCAGTCTTCTTCGTCGTTCATTTCGTAGCGACCTCCGCAACCAAAGAACTGAGTTTTTTGCGCAAAATGCGAACGGCACGAAACACGCGCATCTTGACCAGAGCCCCGGAGATTCCCATCGCTTCCGCAATGTTGTCGTATGGCTCTTCTTCGATCAGCGCCAAAGTGGCCACCAAGCGGTACTTTGCGGGCAACTGAAAGAAAGCCCGTCTGATCCGTTCACGCGTTTCGCCGCGGACAGCGGGATCAGCGGCTGCGGGGCCGGCCAAACCTTCCGGAAGCTCCGTTTCACGACGTGCCCTCTTCAGATGGTCGAGCGCGGCGTTGGTCGCGATTCTCCGTGCCCAAGCGCGAAAATTGCCGGCAGCGTCGAAGCGCGCTCTAGACTTGTAAATGCGCCAGAAAGTTTCCACCGTAAGATCCTCAGCAATTCCGTGGTCACGGACGATCCGGACAACCCAAGCGTAAACTTCCCTCTGGTGCTCCCGAAACAGCGATTCGAAAGCTTCCAGGTCGCCTGCCGCGAACCGTTCCAGCAATTCCATTTGCCACTCTCTGTATCTACTTACTGGTTTTTCGGGCCATCGGTAACAACATTTTTGGGGTTCTTTTCGTGCTCGGAAGGGACCTCAAATTGGCGCTTACCAAAAGGGAGTACAAAAGAAGAAGGCCCGGGCGAATGATGCTCCCGGGCGCCTCTATCAGAAGACTGGCGAGATAAACTCGCCGCTACAAAGGGAATCAGTAAATGTCGTACTGCTCCCAGTGCAAAGTGGCGTCGGACTGGATGATGATGTGTTTGTGGGCGGTTTGCTCGAGTTCGTCGATGAGCATGGACTCGCGGGTCTTCAAGGCTTTGGCGATTTCGGGATTGACGCGGATCGTCAGGTTCGGGCCTTCGTGATCGGCGGCAGCCATCTTGCGCGCTTCGGCCTGGATTTCGTAGCAGAGCGTGGGGATGGACTTGACCATGCCGGAGCCGGTGCAATACGGGCAAGGCTGGCAAAGCACGCGCTCGAGCGCTTGCTTGGTGCGCTTGCGGGTAATGCAGACGAGGCCGAACTCGTTGAAGGAGAGGGCCTTTGAGGGAGCCTTGTCTTCCTCAAGAGCTTGCTGCAATGCGGACAAGACTTTCTCGCGGTTGCGGCGTTCTTCCATGTCGATGAAATCGACGACGATGATGCCGCCGAGGTCGCGCAGGCGAATCTGGCGGACGATCTCCTTGACCGCTTCGAGGTTGGTCTTGACGATGGTGTCCTCGAGGCGCGTGGAGCCCTTGCCGACGAATTTGCCGGTATTGACGTCGATGGCCACGAGCGCTTCGGTGTGGTTGATGACGATGTAGCCGCCGGACTTGAGCCAGACTTTGGCGCGCAGAGCTTTGTCGAGCTCGTGCTGGATGCCGAATTCTTCGAAGATCGGCGTTTCCTTGGTGTAAAGCTTGACCTTGTTGACGAGTTTGGGCTGGAAGCGACTGACGAACTCGACAATTTTGCCGTACTCCTCTTCGTTGTCGATCCAGATGCCGGTGAAATCGTCGCTGACGTAATCGCGGAGAATGCGCTCGACGAGGTTGAGGTCGCGGTGGAGCAGCGCCGGCGCTTTGCGCTGCTCGCTGCGTTCCTTGATTTCGTTCCAGGTGGTGCCGAGGAACTCGATGTCGGCGCGAATTTCGTCATCGGTGGCGCCGCCTGCGGCGGTTCGAACGATGAAGCCGCCAGGATAAGCGCCGCCGGCCTCGCTAACGAGGCGGCGAAGGCGCGAGCGGTTGTCCGCGGAAATGATTTTGCGCGAAACGCCGGTGTGATGAACGGTGGGCATATAGACCAAAAAGCGGCCCGGTAAAGCGACGTGACTGGTAATGCGCGCGCCCTTCTTGCCGAGAGGTTCCTTGGCGATCTGGATGACGACGTCCTGACCGGCCTTCAACATTTCAGAAATGAGTTGCGGACGGCGCGAGGGACCGGAACGGCCTCCCTGATAGCCGCGGTCGTGCCTGGGGCCACCGGGGCCGGGGCGCCGTTCGAACCGCGGGCCACCAGTGATGGGGCGACCGCCGCGGTCGGGGCGTCCGCCACGACTGTCAGGGCGGCCTCCACGATCCGGGCGTCCACCTCGGCTATCGCGGCCGCGGTCGCGTCCGCCGCTGCGGAATGGCCGCTGGAAGCGTGAACGGGGGTTGCCGCTGATGCGCGCAGAGTCGCGCGGAAATTCATCGCGCGGCGCGGCTGCGCCGGCGACGCGGGGAGCGCGAGTTTCGCCGGGGAGGAGAATTACGTCCTCCTCGATGATCGCTGCGCCTTCGACAACGGATTCGCCAGATGCTGTAGCGATCACTTCTTCTTCGGTGTGCTCGATCTCTGCGTGTTCTTGTTCGTGTTCCGCTGCTTCATGTTCGTGTTCGCCATGTTCGAGTGTGCCGTGTTCGGCGTGGTGTTCAGCATGTTCCTGAGCTACGTCGGCGGCGAATTCGGCGCGGTTGACAGCGCGTCCGGCTTCGACTTCCGCAACTTCTTCTTCAGAGAGTTCTGAGACTCCGGCGACGGGAGTTTCTTCGGCCTCCTCAGCACCATTGTCTGCGTGTTCTTCCGATTCTTCTTCATCGAATTCGGCGCCGCCGACGATGGCATCGGCTACTCCCTCCGAGGTTTCCTCGTGCTTGGCTTCGACAAAACCGGAAGCGAGCGCGGCGACCTGATCTTCGTTTAGTTCGGCGTCATTGCGAGAGGCTTCAACATTGTTGGCGGCTGATTCCTGTGAAGGCTCGGCGACTGTGTCACCTGCGACGGATGATTCTTCGGCAACGCCAGCAGACTCTTGCGAGGGGGCTACATCTGCTTCAGAGCCGGCATCAGCTAACAGCCAGCGAGGCAAGCCGCCAGAGAACCGGCGAGGAACGCTGCTGCCGCTCGGAGCGGTGGCGGGGAGATTGCCCGTGGCGCGCGGTGAAATTTCTTCGACAGTGCTCTGCTCTTCGTGTGTTTCCTGCTCAACACTGGGAATGGGCGGAGGCGCAACGGCCGGCTTGCCGCGATATTTTGCGAGCGACTCACCAGGAAGAATGATCTCTTCCTCGGGGATACTGGGCGCGGAAGGCGCCGAGGTACGCGGAGCTTCCGGGCGACGGTTGTCGTAACTGCGCGGCTGACCGCCGCGATTGTCGTATCCGCGGGACTCGCCGCCTTGCGGGGAAGCATATTTCGAGGGAGGCAAATTGCGCCCACCGCCTGGAGCACCTTGTGGGCGCCCGCCACGTGAACGTCCGCCACGGCGTCCCCAACGGCCGCCACGCCCGCGATCGCCTCCCCGGTCTCCGCCGCGATCATTGCCACGATCCCCGCCACGGCCAAAATTCTGGCTGGGGCGGTCGCTGCCGCCGCGAGAAGGATAGTTCTGCGTGGGATTGTAATGGGGCGCGAAGTTCTGTGGCGCGGAAGCGTTGGAATCCGGCTGGCGCTCCTCGGGTGCTTCGGCGTGCTGGTCCTCCGTGGGAGCGGACGGCATTTCGCCGTGATGCTCCGAGAGTTGTTCACCTTCGGAGGCGTGTGCCTCCTCGTGCGAAGAATGCCGCTCATCCGCGTGGTGAAGTTCTTCCGGGTGGAATTCTTCGTGGTGCGCTTCTTCGTGATGTTCAGCAGCACGCGCCAGGGACTCGCCGGGGAGCAGTTCGACGGGAGCACCATTCGCGGGAGCCAGCGACGGAGCCGCGGCTTGCGGCGACTCGTGCGGATGCCCGTGATCGTAGTCCTCGAGATTTTCGAAAACGTCACTGACGTATAGGAAGGCGTCGCCGTCCAGGCCAATGTCCACGAAAGCGGATTGCATGCCGGGGAGGACGCGGGTGACTTTTCCTTTGTAGATACTGCCGACGAGCGCGAATTCTTTTTCGCGCTCGATGTAAATTTCGACTAACTGACCTTCTTCAAGAATCGCGACCCGCCGTTCGTGGGAGGCCGCGGAAATAACCAATTCTTTCGACATGAAAACTCCTTATGCGTGACACCGGCCGAGCCGGAGCCACCCTTCTGTGCGGGCCCGGATTGGCCGGGACCGACAGGACGCATCGCCGCGAGCTTGTGCCCAGCGGAGTTGCCGAAAATCGGCGCCGTCCCGGTGGAAACCGGGACACGTGGCCACACTGGTAGGGAAGTGGCTTGTCGTTCGAAGCCAGAGGGAAGAAAATTCCTCAGTCTTTCGAGGCTGGTCCGTCGCCGGAAACTAGCCGGGCGATCGGCGGACGATGCTGTCCTCACTCTAAAATCCTTCTTGCTTGCGATCCCAGCCGAGCCGGGATCAACAATTCCAATTTCTTTTCCGGTGCGCTCCGATAAATCGGAGACGTCACACGGCACTGGCGGCTAGGTCAGTTGACGAAGCGGCGAAGCCGGACATTCATCACCAGGCCAATCGCCAGGAAAACAAACAACGTGGCAGAACCCCCGTAACTCATCAACGGCAACGGGATGCCGGTAACCGGCATAGCGCCGATGACCATTGCCACGTTTACCAGTACATGGAACCCTAGCGCCGCTGCGACGCCCATGACCAGAAACATTCCCGCGCGATCTTTCGCGCGTTGAGCATTCTGCACTAAACGCAACAGAAGCGCCATATACAGACCGAGGGCCAAAAGCACGCCCTTGAAACCCTGTTCTTCAGCCCACGCCGACATGATGAAATCGGAATACCGGACGGGGATGTAGCCCAGTTGATTCTGACTGCCATTACTAAACCCCTTGCCCCAGAAACCGCCAGAACCCACGGCAATCTTCGACTGCAAGAGCTGATAGCCGTGGCCTTTGGCGTCTTCTTCAGGGTGCAGGAAAGACGTAATGCGTTCACGCTGATAAGGCTTGAGGATGCGCTTGCTAACGGGAGGATAAAAAACCGCGCCCACGAGCAAAATCCCCGCCAAAGAAAACACCGCTGCGTGTTGCCACTGCAGGCCCGCCAGAAAAGCGCCAACGACAAGCATGGGGATCAGCACGAGCGCTGTTCCCAAATCGGGTTGCTTGAGTATCAAGACCAGCGGAACACCTACCAACAATCCTGCCTTAATCAGATCACGAAGATCAAGCTGATCGGAGCGCACTTCGGCAAAGAAGCGCGCCAGCACAATGATTATAATCAATTTGACCAGTTCTGACACCTGAACAAGCTCGCCCAGTGCAGGGATGGAAATCCAGCGCTTGGCGCCGAAATGAGTGCGCCCAAAAAGAAGAACGGCGACGAGAGCGGCGAGGCCAATGAGATAAAGGATGGGAGCCTGGTCGAGAATCAGATGGTAGTCCAGACGGGAAAGCGCGAACATCAGCACGAAGCCGATGACCAGCCAGCGCACCTGCTTCATGTGCATGCCGGCGAGGGAGCTGCCATGTGTGGCGGAATAGATTTCGATCACGCCAAGGGCGCAGATCGCCGCGAGGATGGCCAGGAGCCACCAGTCGTAATCGCGTGTTCCGGGTGCGTCTTTCATAGGCAGAGTTGAAAGTTCAAAGTTGAACGCAAAGAGCCCGACCTATGCCGGCCTGTGTACTGGCCTCGAGCGTTCGAGCTTCGTGAGCCAAAATCATAAATTCCTCTAGTGCTGCGGATCCGCGCCACTGCGCGCGGGCACAACAGCGGCACTTTCATCGGGCTTCACTACGGCGCGTGGAGCACGCGCTGCCGCGGGCGCGGAATCCTTCTTTGGCTCAGGACTCTTGTTTTCCACGGTAACTTGGCCCTGGGTCTTCTTGTTCTTCTTGTCGTAGTAAGCCTTGATGATGTCTTTCACTACCGGCCCGGCAGCCTCGCCGCCGTGCTGGCCGCTTTCCTGAACCAGGACCGCGACGACAATTTCCGGATTCCGTTTTGGGGCGTAGCCGACGAACCAGGCGTTATCTTCGAACTTCTTCTGCTTGCCCATGCGGGAGCGCACGTCATAGCCGATCACCTGGGCAGTGCCAGACTTGCCGCTGAATTCAATTCCGGCAAGTTTCAGCGAGGCTCCCGTGCCGCCGGGTTCGTTCATTACGCCATACATGGCGTCGGTGATTTTCTCGACTGTGGGTTCGGAGATGGCAAAGCGCTCTTCACTGACGTTCTGTGCGTCTTTCAGCAGATGGGGCTGTTTGAACACGCCGCCGGAAGCGATGCCGCCGATCATGCGGGCCAATTGCAATGGAGTGGTTGTGATCGCCCCCTGGCCGATGGCGACAGAGATCGTTTCGCCGGCATACCACTTGCGGTGAAAGACGCGCCCGGCCCATTGTTCAGACGGCATCAGCCCACTTTCTTCTGCTGGAAGATCGATACCGGTTTTGTGTCCAATGCCAAACTTGTCGCCGTAATACGCCAGGCGATCGATGCCCAGGCGCATGCCCACGGTATAGAAAAAAATGTCGCACGACTTCAGGATGGCCTCGTGCAGTTTGGTGGTGCCATGAGATGTCGGGCCTTTCTTGGAGGAATAGACCCAGCATTTGAATTGACGGCCGTAGAAGGTCCCGTAGCCAGGGCAGAAAGTGGTGAAACTCTCGGGAGGATTGTGATCCTCGAGCATGGCCGTGGCCGTGACAATTTTGAAAACGGACCCAGGTGCAAGCTGCGCCTGAATCGCGCGGTTCAAGAGAGGATGCAGAGGGTCGTCGTTGAGCTTCTTCCATACATCCGCTTGAATTCGGACGGCGAAATCGTTGGGATCCGGAGTGGGGCGGCTCACCATAGCGAGCACTTCGCCGGTGCGCGGATCAAGCGCAACCACTGCGCCGGGGCGCTGGCCAAGGGACTGCTCTGCGATCTGCTGCAGGTCATAATCGATGGTTAGCTGAATCTGTTTGCCGGGAATAGCTTCTTGTGTGGCCAAGCGATCAACTTCCTGACCCACACTATTTACGACGACGCGGCGCATCCCGTCCGTGCCTTGCAGCTGATCGTTGTATTGCCGCTCGAGACCGGTCTTGCCGACAAAGTCGCCAGGGCGGAATTTTCCGCTACTCGACTCGATTTGCTGCTCGCTTACCTCGCCAACGTAGCCGACCGCGTGCGCGAGGAAAACGCCGGCCGGATAGCGACGGCGAGAGACGGAGATCATTTCGAGCACGGGGATGTCCTTGCGATGCGACTCGATGAACGCGATGTCCGCTTGTGAGGCGTCCGGCTTGATGATGATGGGCTGAAATTTCGGAAGATTTCGAGTGTTGGTTAGTTGCTCCCGGAGGTCGTCGAGCGGAATATCCAAGCCCTCGGAAATTGTAAGGAGATGTTTCTCGAGCCGTGGATCATCACGAAGGAGGAGGACGCTGAACGCCGGTCGATTGTCCACCAGCACGCGGCCATCGCGGTCCAGCATGCGGCCGCGCGGCGCGATCACCGGAATATAGCGCACGCGGTTGCGCTCGGCCATCGAGCTGTACTTATCGGCGTCAATAACCTGCAGCTTCCAGAAGCCGAGCAGCAACACGCCGATCATTCCCACGATAACGTAGGAAGCCACGGCCAGCCGCGCTTGCGGCAATCGATTGTCGTTGCGGAACCAGTACGACACGAAAACCCCGCGCGCGAGCACTTTTTCTCAGGGCTTTTCGCCCGGTCTGGCACAGTATGATTCCACTGGCCGGACTAAACTCGCGTCACGAAAAATCTGCAGCGTGGGTTTCGAGTGGACCCTGAAAACGAGCAAGGTCACTTCGAAAATGTCCGTCGAAAATTTCCTCGAACCTGGGAACCGAAAAAATCTCCCGAACGCCCGAATCACCGCCGGACTAAAGCTGCGTGAAAGCAGCAGAAGTCTTTTCCAACGTACCACCTGGATGAGTGGGCCGCAAGCCGTCCGGGAGGACAGGTTCCAGAAATGCATTGGTTTTCACGCGCGGAGACTGGATGCGATTGTTGCCGTGGCTGCTGGTAACACGCTATCGTAGGCAATTCACTTATGAGCGCTGAAACGAATAGGGAAAAGCCGCTGCGGCTGGCACTGATTGGGATGTCCGGCGCCGGGAAGACGTTCTGGACAAAGAAGTTAGGGGCGAGCCGGTACCCCACGATTTCCTGCGACGACCGCATCGAGCAGAAGCTTGCGCCGGGCCTTGCCGCCGGGGGGTTCGCGGGCATCAACGGCGTGGCGGCGTGGATGGGCTGGCCCGATTCCGCGACTTACGCTGAACGCGAGTCCGAGTATTTGGCCGAAGAGATTCATACACTGGATGAAGTCTTGACGGAGCTCGAGAAACAGCCAGGGATGTCCCTGGTGCTCGACACTACTGGAAGCGTCATTCACACGGGTAACAATCTGCTCATGCGCTTGCGGCGGCAGATGACGATCGTGCATCTGGCGGCTTCCGCGCAGGAGCAGAAGCTGCTGATTGAAAGGTATTTGAACGATCCCAAACCGGTGTTGTGGCGCGGCGCGTTTCAACCCAAGGCGGGAGAAAAACCACGCGACACGGTGGCGCGCTGTTATCCCGCGCTGATTGCCGCTCGGCGGCAAAGCTATGAAGCGCTCGCGCATTGTACGCTGCAAGTGGCGGCGTTACGCGACAGCTCGCTGGATGCGGCGGCATTTCTGAAAATGGTTCTGGATAAAACGGGAAACGCTCGATGAGTGTGGGCGATTGAGATACCGAAGCACATCGCGGAAAGCTCCGCTCACTTCGCTGCGCGGCGCAGTGTTGCGTGGGTTGGCGCCCGACGGCGGGCTGTACTTACCGGTGGAGATTGCGCGGCATTCGGCGGAGGAATTGGAAGTGTTTCGCGGCTTGCCGTTTACGGAAGTGTGTTTCCGTGTAGTGCGGCCATTTGCCACGCCGGATGTTCCGGAAGAAGTGCTCTGGCAAATCGTGAGCGAGGCGATCAATTTTCCCGTGAAGATGGTTTCGCTTTCGCCGGGGTTGCACATCCTGGAGCTGTTTCACGGGCCGACGCTGGCGTTCAAGGATTTTGGCGCGCGCTTCATGGCGCGGCTGATGGGTTATTTCGTGCGCGGCGAAACGCGCCCGCTTACTGTCCTGGTGGCGACCTCGGGGGACACAGGAAGCGCCGTGGCGCACGGTTTCCTGCAGGTGCCGGGCATTCGCGTTGTGATTCTCTATCCTTCGAAGCGCATCAGCGAGGCGCAGGAGAAACAGTTCACTACCCTCGGAGAAAATATCACCGCGCTGGAAGTGGCGGGTACGTTCGACGATTGCCAGCGATTGGTGAAGCAGGCCTTTTCCGACGAGGAGCTGAATAAGCGCGCTTGGCTGACCTCTGCAAATTCCATCAATATCGGGCGGCTGCTGCCGCAGATGTTTTATCACGTGGCAGCTTACCGGCAATTGCCAGTGGCTTCGGTGCCGCTGATCGTTTCCGTGCCCAGCGGAAACTTTGGAAATCTCACTGCGGGAATTTTCGCCAAGCGCATCGGGTTACCGGTTGCAATGTACATCGCTTCGACAAATGCCAACGATGTGGTGCCGGAATATCTGCGGACGGGAGAGTTTCATCCGCGTGCGGCGCAGGCGACCTATTCGAATGCCATGGATGTTGGCAATCCCAACAATTTTCCGCGATTGCTCGATTTGTGCCGCAACCGGCTGGAATACGTGCAGAAGGAAATCTGGGGCCACGGAGCGACGGATGAAGAAACGCTAGCGGCGATGAAGATGCTCCACGAAAAGTTTGGGTATATCGCCGATCCGCACACTGCGGTTGGCGTGCTCGGTTGGGAAGCTTACAAGAGTCAACATCCCGAGCCAGCGCAGGGCCTGGTGCTGGCTACGGCGCATCCTGCGAAATTTGCGGAGGTGGTGATGAAGGCCATCGGTACTGCGCCGCCGTTACCTGATCGACTTGCTGCTTACTTGAAACGTGACAAGCTTTCACTGCCGATCTCGAGTTCCTACGACGACTTCAAGCAGTTTCTTCTTACCCAATAAAAGACCAAGAAATCCAACTGAATCCAGCAAAGATCGAAGAATGCCGAATCGCTAGTTCTTGCGGAGGCGATCGAGGAGAAGAAAGAGGAACACGGCGACGAGTGCGTTGACGAGAGCCGCGACTATGAGGTGCATGTTGAACCACGGCTCGGGTTGCGCGAGGAGAATACGGCGCGTGACGACGATCAGGCCCTGATGGGTAATGAAGAACGCAAATGTGAGCGCGAATCGGGCGGCGGGGTGCTCCGTATCGAGCCTCGCGCCGATGGAAGAAGCGAGATAGCCGATGATGGTTTTCGCGATGCCGTAGAGCCCCAGCGGGACCGTCGGGCCACTCAAGCTATCCTGCAGAAGGCCGATGAACATGCCGAGAAGCAGTCCAGTGGAGGGATTGCGCCGGCTGAGGCCGAAATAAATCGTCACGAGGAGAGGGAAATCGAGGACGGCGGCCTTTGCAAAATGAATCGGAAACGAAGACTGGATGAGCAACGCCAACAGCGTCGCAATGATGATTGCGCCTGTGCGAAATTTGTGAACTTCGATATGCGATTCGCCGCGAATGTCGAACGCGTCGTTCATCGCCGCACCGCCGGTTTGGAACTGGGTGCGCTGGGCGCGGAAGGCTGCGCGTCGCCGGAACTCTCTTCATTTTTCATTTCCAGCGGACGAAGCGACAAGAGAACCAGCACTTCTTCCAAACGTTCGAGATTGGCAGCCGGTTTGATGCGAATCAGCTTAAACGGATTGCCGGATTTGATTTCCGCCACGGTGCCCACGGGAAGGTCGCGCGGAAAGATGCGGTCCATGCCGCTGGTGATGACGCGCTCTCCGAGATTAACGTCGTCGTCGTTGGGAACATATTTCATAAGCAGCAGAGGCTCACCTTGTCCCCCCACCGGACTCTGGATGCGGGAATCTGCCAGCATCGCGCCGACCCCGCTATCCTTGTCGGTCAGGAGAAGCACCTGCGCCGCGTTCGGATAGGTTTCCACGACTTTCCCGACCACGCCGTCAGGAGTGATTACGCCCATATCTTTTCGGATGCCGGCGCGCTCGCCGCGGTCAATCGTCACGCTCGCGGTTCCCGCGCCCACTCCAATCACGCGCGCGGCAATCATGGGAACTTCAGCATGCGACTGCCGAAAATTCAGCAGAGCCGCAAGGCGGTCGGCATCCGCGGCTTTGCCCTGAAGCTGCGATAGTTGCAGTTTCAGCGCGTCGTTCTCGCGGCGAATCTGCTCGTTTTCTCGTGTGGTGTTCTGCAGCGCGAAGTAGTGCCGCCAGGTGTCGCGAACCCAGCCAAAACCGTTGGAACCGGCGCGCTCAAACGGCGAAACGGCGCCGACGGTCCAGACGCGAATGAGCCGTCCCTGGGAATCACGCTTGATCTGCACGGCAAGCATGAGGATTTGCAGCACGATGACGCCGGCCAGCAGGACCAGCGATTTGTGTCGAGAGGGAAGGGCTACCATGTGGCAATCTTCTCTTTGTTTTTTCTGGAGCGCCGGTGACTAGTGACTAGTGACTGGTGGCTCGCGTTCTCAGTGTTCAGTACTCAGTTTTCAGTCTGCACGAGCTGTCTGCGAATCGCCTGGCAGTTCGTGGCGAACGCTAACTAGAAACTGAAAATGAATCTCCTAATCGATGCAAACTTGACGCAGCAATTTGAAGTCGCTGAGCATTTTTCCCGTGCCAAGCACCACGGACGCGAGCGGGTCATCTGCAATCGAAACCGGCAAGCCGGTTTCCTCGCGAATCCGCTTGTCAAGATTCTTCAACAGAGCGCCGCCGCCGGTCAGGACAATACCGCGATCGCTGATGTCGGCAGAAAGCTCGGGAGGAGTGCGCTCGAGGGCCACGCGCACGGCATTGAGAATGGTCGCGACACATTCGCTTAAGGCTTCGCGGATCTCGCTGTCGTCGATGGTTACCGTCCGTGGCACGCCTTCAATAAGGTTGCGGCCCTTCACTTCCATGGTGAGCGGTTTTTCCAGCGGGTACGCGGAGCCAATCTCCATCTTGATCTGTTCCGCGGTGCGTTCGCCGACGAGCAGGTTGTACTTGCGCTTGAGATATTGCATAACAGCTTCGTCCATCTCGTTGCCGGCTACGCGCACGGAACGCGAGTAGACAATGCCGCTCATGGAGATGACCGCGATGTCGGTCGTGCCGCCGCCGATATCCACCACCATGTTGCCCGATGGTTCTTCAATCGGCAGCCCCGCGCCAATCGCCGCGGCCATGGCTTGTTCGACGAGAAACACTTCACTGGCGCGCGCGCGATAAGCGGAGTCCTGCACGGCGCGCTTTTCCACCGGCGTGATCTCGCTGGGAACACCGATGACAATGCGCGGATGCACAAGCACGCGGCGGTTGTGCGCCTTCTGGATGAAATAGGTCAACATCTTCTCAGTGACCTTGAAGTCTGCAATGACCCCGTCTTTCATCGGCTTGATGGCCACCACGTTGCCCGGCGTGCGTCCGAGCATTTCTTTTGCTTCGCGCCCCACGGCCACAACTTCTCCGCTGGATTTGTTGATCGCTACGATCGAGGGCTCGTTGACGACAATGCCTTTGCCGTGCGCGAACACTAGCGTATTGGCAGTGCCCAGATCGATCGCCAGGTCGGAAGAAAACAAACTGAACACCGACCTCATGTTGTAACCGTTCTTATTCATCCCCACATCCCCCCGCGGAGAAAGACTCTCCGCCGTCCGGCCGACAATAGCGCTGACCTTGCCGCAGCCAGCTCCGACATCTATTGTCTCCGGACACCGCGACCAGCGCAAAGGCGCTTCGGTCTTTCTTCGGATCTCTTACTTCGGAACGACGATGGACACTTGCTTCATGGCCGTTCCGCCCCGGCGATTCGAGCCGATAATCGAAATCGTATGCTGTCCTGGATCGAGCGGCTCGGTGAAGTGCCGGAACGAGCCGTCCGGTGAAACGTTCGGAACTGATTGACCATTTACAATCAGCGCCGCTCCCGGTTCGGTGCGGCCCACGACTTCTGCCACGCGTCCATGCAACTGGGTTCCGTCAATCTCGAGCAGCATGGACTGTGACTTGCCTTGCGCCACGAGCGTGAACTTAAAAGTCTCGCCGACTTCACTGGTCTGCTTCTTTCCATCCGTCGCGGTGACGTTCCAGAAGTAGTCGCCGGGATCCAGCCCGGTAATCTCCACGGCCGTTGAGCTAACCTTCGCTTCCTTCACGGTCTTCGTGAACATCGAGGTCGTGCTAACTCGCAGTGAATAGGATACGGCATCCTGAACCGGTTTCCATTCGAAGCGTACCGGAGAGATCTTCGGGTTTTCCGCGATGATCGGTGAGAGGTTTAAAGGCGCCACGAGCTCCGGCGGCGCCAGAACATTGGATTTTTGAAATGTACCGTTATTGGGAATCGTAACTTTCTCAAATGGCGCGAGGTCAATTTTCTCCTGGCCGCGTTGCACCTGCGCACTGCCGCTCGACACTACGATTTCACTCGACTTATTCTCAGGGTCCGCCTTTACCTTACCGCGGCTGTTCGAGCCCAGTTGTGCCTTGGTGTCTTCGACCCGCACCTGCGCTCTCGACTCGGCCAGGGTGAAGGTTGGGACGGCCCAGTCCACGGTACCTGTCGTGATTCCGATGCCGGAGCTGCTCGGTTTGTTGTTCTCCGAGGAATTTTCTTCCACGACGACCAGCGAGTCAGGCTTCATGGTGTAGGTGGTGCCATCACCGAAGGTGATGCGCGCGTCGCCATCCGAACCTGTCTTTATCTGATCACCTTTGTCGAGCGTGGTGCGAAAATCCGCGACCACCCATTGCACGGAATTGACTTTCTTGACTTCGACTTTGCCGTCAAGGTTGACGAACTTGGCGTGCTTCTGATCGGCGCTGAGCGGTTCCACTTCGGGGTCGCTTACTTTGTCGCTGATTTTTTGGAGCACCACTTTATATAAGTCGGGTTTGGCCAGGTAGAGTCCGCCGGAAATGATCGCTACTGCCAAGAGCGCGTAACCAATTACCGTCTTGTAGGTGACGGCCCTCCAATACACTTCAACGTGCGGCCCTTTTTGGTGGGACTGCGTGGCTTTCGGGTCGATGGGTGTTTGTGTCGTCACGGTTGAGTGTGTTGTGAACGCTCCAATTTTCCAATGTAGCACAGCGGTTTCCGTATGCGGGAATTGCGGAGTCGCGCGTAGTCAAACTGCAAATAGCAACGCCGCACCCGGCCCAATTGCCACTGGCCTGTTCCTAGGGGCAGCTCACTCGGCGAATGTGTTTGAGGCGCGCGACTATATCACCTATAATCTAAAGTTTGTCTACTGACGTGGGAGACTCATCGGATGGCTGGCGCAAAAGATAAAAGCAAACTTGGGTATCGCATCCTTCTAGGGGCCGTGGTCTTGGTCCTGGGAGGCAGCATGCTGCTCTATCTCGTACCTCAGTCGCAGGTCAATGGCGAGGTTTCCACGGATACCGTGGCAAAGGTCGGAGACGAGTCGGTCAGCGTGCAGGACGTGCGCCAGCAGCTCAACCAGATCGAGCAACGCAACCCCAATATGAAGCCGCTCGAAGGCTTCTATGCCCAGCAGATCATGAGGCAGCTGGTGTTTGAAAAAGAGATCGAATATGAAGCCAAGCGCCTCGGGATCACCGTCTCCGACCAGGAACGGGCCGATCGCATTCGCCAATATGTTCCCACTGCCTTTAAGGGCGGCACGTTTGTCGGCATGGATCAATACTCGGCCGAAGTCCAGGCGCGTTTTCAGCTGACCGTGCCGGTCTTCGAAGAGCTTCTCCGCCAAGGCCTGCTCGAGGAAAAATTCCGTAAGCTGGTAACCGACGGAATCAGCGTGGGACCCGCCGAGATTCAGGATGAGTTCCGCTACAAGAATGAAAAAGTGAAGCTCGACTACGCCATGATCAAGCCGGAAGACCTGGAGGCCAAGATTTCGCCGGATGAGACGGAAATCCGGGCAGCCTACGAAAAGAACAAGTCGAAATACCAGGTTCCCGAACGCCGCGTGGCGCGCTACGCGCTCGTGGACGTAAACCAGATCCGCCAGAGCGTGCAAGTGTCCGATGACATGCTCAAACTGCAATATCAGGCCAACATTCAGCAGTACCAAGTGCCGAACCGCGTGCATGCCGAGCATATTCTCTTTATGACCGTCGGAAAGACCGACGCCGAAGTAGAGGAGATCAAGAAGCGGGCCGAGGACGTCCTAAAACAGGTCAAGAAGGGCGGAAAGTTCGAAGATTTAGCGAAGAAATATTCCGAAGACCCCGGCTCGAAGGACAAAGGCGGAGACCTGAGCTGGATCACCCAGGGGCAGACTGTCCCCGAGTTTGAGAAGACAGCCTTCAGCCTCCCTGCTGGCCAAGTTTCAGATTTGGTCAAGACGCAGTATGGGTTCCACATTATCAAGGTGCTCGAGAAGGAGACAGCTCACACCAAGCCGTTCGACGAAGTGAAGGATTCGCTGCGCGCCCCTCTCCTGCTCTCTCAGGCGGATAAGATGGCCAGCGACACCGCCGACAAGCTGTCGGCCGCCATTCGCCAGTCCAACAAGGTGTCCTTGGACGATCTGGCCAAGGAGTACCACCTGACGGTGAACGAAACGCGCCCCATCAGCGCGACAGACCCTTTGCTGGAGCTTGCCAATTCCCAGGAAGCTAAGGACTCCATTTTTCGTTTGAAGCTCCAGGACTTGAGCCTCCCGGTCCGAACTGATCGCGGCTATGTCATCTTGTCTGTGAAGTCGGTCCAGCCGGCACACCCAGGTTCGCTCGAAGAGGTTCGCGACCGTGTAATCACCGACCTAAAGCGAGAAAAGGCCACAGAACTGGCCAAGAGCAAAGCCGAAGAGCTAATCAAACGCGTCAAGTCCGGCGAAAAATTCGATGCCGCCGCCCGGGCCCTCGGCCTGGAGCCAAAAACGAGTGATCCCCTGGCGCGCGACGGCTCCATCCCCGGCGCGGCCAGCGGCAAGCAACTCGGCGCGGCTTTCAACCTCAAGCCCGGCGACGCTGCAGCGCCCCTGAGCCTCGGTCAGAATTGGCTGGTCTATCGAGTTGCTGAGAAGACGGAACCGAACCCCGCTGAATTCGACAAACAGAAGACGCAGTTGACGAAAGAACTGCTCGATTCCAAACGGAACCTGGCGTTTGAAGCCTTCCGGACGGCGTTGGACAACCGCCTGAAACAGGAAGGGAAGGTCAAGCTCATGCCGGAAAAACTGAAGGCCTTCGCCACGTTCAGCTAGTCTAAGTTACACAAAATAAATGAGTTGCTCTCCTGGAACGGTGGGCTTGTCTTTCTTCACGCGTCCCGATACCCTATTACTGTCTCCCTTGATGCCGAATTCAAGCCCAAACGAGTAAATCCGCTCAAGTTTGGGTTCGGGGGTAACACCAAGAATTCGGAACAGAGGCAATCCTAGCAATCCATCGCCAGGACTTCAAAGATCGGTGACACCAAAATGACTTCCCGCACTTCCTCCGTACATAACGACTACCGCTGCAGCATCGACCGCAACCAATCTGGGAAATACTGTGTGCGCATCCAGGTGCACTATCCCCGCCATGCGTGGACCTTGCACGTCTATTTCCTGGCCTCCTCGTTTGACCGCGCGATGAAGAAGCTCGAAGTGTCCCTGGATTTCCTCCAGCGTCACGAAGAGAAGCTCTGGTTTTGGGGCGTGGATCGTGCGGAAGACATGGGTTTTTCGGCTGAGTTTCTGAAAGACGCGGGGCTGCGCCTGGACCGTCGCGCCGAGTTTCCGCGCAAAGCTACCAACGTGTCGCTTGCTCCCGAGCGCGAAGTGCCCGCTTTCGTCCTGGGGCCGATGCGCCGGGGCTTGGCTGAATCGGTCGATACAACTCGAGAAATCTCCCGGAGCGCTTCCGTTGGCGACTAGTGCTAAGCCACTTATTCTAAAGTGCTTGGATTCCAGCAGGATCGGTGGATAGCCTTCAATCCGCCGCTTTCTCTGGCACCACCGCCACCGGTTCGCGGATCAGCAGGGGAAGCCTCGGAAACGAGAAGTTACCCGCTACGTCGTCAATCACGTTGACTTGGCACATGTAAAACCCCGGCTTCAACAATTGCAACGGTAAATCCATCTGGAAAATGACCGCCTTGCGGTCCGGAGCCGTCACTTCGTTCGCCACCACCGGCTTGGACTCGTAAATCTTGGTTGAGCCCTGTAAAAACTCGATGCTGGTGAACACTCGGATGCTGTCCTTGGCTAGCTTTGCCGGTGGGGCATCCTTGGCTGCCGCATTCTGGCCTCCCTTTTGGTCCCCGTTTTGAGCAGGAGCCGCGGGGGGCGCTGGATTCTTTCCCTTTGCCGCATCGTACACTTCGTATTGCAAATAGAGGTGCTGGTCGGGAGCGAAAACATGCGTAATGTTCGGAACCAGCTCCATCTGGTCCCGGACCAGAGGATTCGCTCCGCTTTTCTTGTTGGTGACCGGGGCTCGCAGGCTGCTGAGCACCACCGAACTCATTTTCAGCGGCGACTTGCGCAGGTCGGGGATTTGCACATCTGTCTCGAAAGAACCGATGCGCCCCGTTTGGTTCTCGCGGATGACAAATTTCAGGTGGTAGCTGCCCGGAGCAAGCACAAAACCTGTGTTGTACTGCACGTTCTTGCGGCGGACCTGCTTGGTGCTCTCCACGGCGAGCTTCACCGTGTCGCGCAACTGTCCGACCGGGAATTTTCCGCCTTCGCGAACTTCACCGATGATATCGATCGTCGCGCTGTCTTTTTCTTTTTCAGTGACGAACGGAATCTGGGAGCCCGGCACCACCAGCGAAACTGCCAGGTAGTAATGCGAATCATCCTGGCGGAAGAATGCGGCTCCGGCATACAGGGGCACGTCCACTCGTGGGAGTTGCGCGGCAAGCTCGTCTTCCAGTTGCTGCTCGCGGTCCGCGCGGTTCAAATGCTCGAAATCCCGTCCCGCGTAATAGCCAGCGCGAAAATCGAGCTTCAGGTCGGCGCGGTTGACCTGTACTTTCAATCGCCGAAATTTTCCGTCCTTCAGCGAATTGTTGCTCGTGAACCCCAGGACGTAATAAGCCGAGCTGTCCTTCTGAACCTGCGAAAACACCGTGCCGAAATCATTCGAATCGAAAAACGCCTTCCCGCCGGTGTCCGACGATAACGTCGCCAGTGTGTCTTGCGAAGAGGCGTTTCCATTCAGATCATTCAGGATGGAAGCGCCCGAATAGGCCGACTGCCCGTGCAAACTGGCGGACTGCGCTTCGCCCCCCGGCGGAAACGCCTGCAAACCGCGAATATCTAGCGAATAGATCGATACGTTGGCTTTCACCGCCGCCGCGGTGGTGGCACGCAGCGCCGATTGGTTGTCCGCTCCAGATTGCGTGATTCCGTTGCTGAAGTAGATGAGGCTCTTTTTCTGCGGGAGCTTGCCGAGCGCCTGCATCAGCGACTGCAGGGCCAGCAGCTTGCGGTCGGCGTTAAAGGTGTTGAAATCCGTGTCATCAGCGGAGAAGGCTCCGCTGGTTTCCGCGGCGCCTTCTGAACTGCCCGTACTTCCGTTGTCGAATCCTTGCCCTTGTCCGGAGTTGTAGGCTGTTAGCGCCGCCAGTATTTTGGTCTTGTCGTCCGTAAAATCAAGATCCACGCGCATGTTCGTGGCCAGTGACACCAGCGCCAACAAGTCGGCGGACTGCATCTTTGCGCTCACGAACTTCTTCGCGGCTTCCACCGAGCGGTCAATCTGCTCCGGGTCCATCGCCGAAAAATCGAAAAAAAGCAGCATCAATCGCCGGTCCCGGGCGTCCAGCGACGGCGGCGCTTTCTTCCCGGCACGCAGCAGAGTTCCCGCTCCGGTCACGCCTGAGACGGTGGCTTCCCCCGCGCCAGCGGTCGCCAGCTCGTCCACATTCTCGAAATCGAAAGTGGAAATCGCCTGCTTCTTGCTATCCTCAAAAAGCGTGAAGTCGCCCTTTTTCAGGTCGCGAACGAGGTTGCCTTTTTTATCGCGAGCCACCACGTTTACCAGCACCAATTCGCTCGTAACTTGAATTCGCGCCTCGTTCGACTTGGATTGTTCCGCCTGTTGCGCAATGACCGGCGTAGCCGCTTGCAAGAGCAACACTGCCGCGGCGAAGCTCGAATAAAGTATTCTTGTCAGCTTCATTTTCATCTTCTTCAGAAGCGGAAGCGCGCCTGTACTGTCACCCGCCGCATCCCGCCTGTCCCAGTAACTTCCCCAAAAGTAAAGGAATTCACAACCGTGTTGATGGAAGTGAAACGCACGGTATTGAACACATTGTTGGCGGTGATGCGCAGGTCCAGCGCCCGGGATTCTTTAATGGTGATCGTTTTATTCACCGACATGTTCAACGAAATCTGGTCCGGCCCCTCGATAATATTTCTGCCAGCGTCGCCGAAGCTGGAAGTGCCCGGGTTCGTACATGTAGGGCTTGGCGCGCAAAACGCAGCAGTATTGAACCATTTGAGCGTGGTCGGGTCGCTGATCGATATGGATTGCCCCGCGACGGCGTTTGCGCGAAGAGAACCGCTCACGCCGCGGCCGATGTCCAGAGCTCCGCCCAGAACTCGCGGCGTGAAATACAACCCCGATCCAACCGAAAAATCGCCGCTCCACTGCCAGCCGCCCAGAATATGGCTGGCTGAACCTTTGGTTACAAACCGCCGGCTGTCTCCGAACGGCAAATCGTAAATCCAGTTTCCCGTGAATTTGTGCCGCTGGTCGAAACTGGAAAGCCCGCGGTCCGCGGAAATGTCAAAAGGATCTTGCGCCACAACGCTTCCGCCGCCGCCGATGGAAGACGCGTCATCGATGGACTTGGAATAGATGTATTGTGCGCTCAACCCGAGTCCCTTGGCCAAGCGCTTGCGCACGCGCACCGAAGCCGCATGCAAGATGGAATTTCCTTCCGATGATTCGTAGATAAACGGCTGATTACCGGAGCCGACCAGGGCGCGCTCCGTATCCAGCCGGGTGCCCTTCGCGCCGTTGTATCCCACGTTCAGCACAACGCCACCCGGCAAGCCCTCTTGCACGTCGAGATTCCAGACCTGTACGTAGCCCAGGCGATAGTTTGGATTGACGGCGAAGTTGTTGGTGACCGTGCTTCCGGCCGGGGGGAATCCATTTGTAAACGTCAGCGGGGGCCCGGCAATCAGTCCGGTGACGTCGGTAGTATTCGTCCCGGTGTTCGCGAAGGGCGGCTGGAACGCGAAATTTTGGATCATCGTGCCGTACTGCGCCAGGTTGTAGTTGATGCCGTAGCCTGCCCTCACGACCATCTGCTTTTGAGGCTTCCAGGCAATCCCAATGCGCGGCGCGAAATTGTTGCGATCCGGCCGCACGAGCGAGGCCGGAAAAGTTCCATTGAAGGGCCCGCTCTGTCCTGGCAGCACGACCGCGGCGGAGGTGAAGCCTGGAGCCACGTCCAGATTAGCGATTTGGTTGTTCGCCTCGGTGTAAGGTCCGTTGTACTCGTAGCGCATCCCCAGGTTGAACGAGAGGTTCGGACGAAACCTCCAATCGTCCTGGACGAAGAAGTCATAAGAGCTAGCACGGAAGTTGTAAGAAGTCGCTCCGGACTGCAGGGAGGTCTGCTGCGGGAAGCCGAGCAGGAAGTCCGCGAAATCGTAACCCGTGTCGACAACAGGTTGAGTGCTTCCCGTGGTGTACTGGGACGTCGCAAACCCGGTAAAAACAAAACTACCCTCCGAATTCCTCGCCGAACGGAAACTTTGCAAAATTCGGCGGTAGTCTCCGCCGAAGCGCCAGTTGTGCTTTCCGCGATTCCACGAAACGGTTTCCGAGAAGGAGTAGGTTTGGTCGAGTTCCCGGCGGGGGGTCGGATCGCTCAGACCTCCGAAGGATGTAAAGCTGATTCCCGGCAGTCCCCAATCAAAAGGATCATTCGAGATTCCGCCAATTCCCGCGCCACCGGGGCCTGCAACGTCCAACACGCTCGAATAGAGATTGGTAGTGGAAACATGATTGTGGTTGTAGTTCACGCGGAAGATGTTGCTAACGCGGCCCTTGCTGTAGGTCCACCCCGCGCTGGCGTTCAGCCCTTGCGTTCCTGTTCCGCCAGCCAGCGAAGGAAATTGATTCACGATGTTGTTCGAGCCGCGCGACCAGTTCAGCCCGAAATTGATGTTGTTCTGCGAACGCCTCCCGCCATTGCCTCCTCCTCCCCCGCCGCCTCCTCCTCCGCCGAACGGACCAAATCCGGAACCGCTGCTAGCGCCAAAGTTGTGGACCAGCCGTAGGATCACCGTATCGGAACTGCTGGCCGCAGATGTTACGTAGTGAAAATTCTGGCCGGAAACTGTCGTCGCAATATTCGGCAAAGGAATATAGTTCAGGAGAGCCGTCGCGGCCGAACTAAACAAGGCCGGATCAATCTGATTCTGGACGCCATTGAATTGATAGGACTGGCCGGTCTGTGGGTTGAAGATCTGAACGGGCTTGCCGTCGTTGTAGGTCGCGGCGGAAAAATTCCCGCCGCGTTCGGCCAGAGTCGGAACCGTCGAAAACGAATCATACGGCGAGCTTCCGCGCGAGCCATTCCATCCGGCGAAAAAGAACCACTTGTTGCCCCCGTTGAATATCTTCGGGATGTTCAGCGGCCCGCCTACGTTGACGCCGAACCGAGATTGGTTGTAATCCGCTTTCGGCGACTCGATTCCCGTCAGCGAATACGGCCTGGCATCCAGTGCCGATGTGTCGTCCGAAAAATACAGGATGCCATGTGGCTGATTGATGTTGAATCCCTTGGGCATCCGGCCCAGGGCGATCACCCCGCCCCCCGGTCCTCCAAAACCGCCACCACCGCCGCCCCCGAATGCACCGCCGCCTTCGCGTTGCATGCGGTCGCGAAACTCCTGGATCCGATCCTGCAGGTCCTGTTCACTGCCGCCGCCAAAATCCTGCGTCCGTCCTTGGGCGCCGCTGATACTCACCGACTCCGTCGGTCCCTCCGCACCTGCTCCACTCAAGGGCAAGCTTGAAAGATCTCCGCCGCCCTGCCCTCCTCCGCCCGCTCCGCCCAATCCAGAATTCCCACCGGCCAACGCAGACAGAGCGCTATCCATCGCCACGCTTTGAAATCCGCGGCCTGCTGCTGCCATCACGGCGGCGGCGCTGTTGGATTGTTCCTGCTGGCGGGAGGCGAGAATTAATTCAGCGCCTACCTTCCCCGTTGGGTTCTCCGGATTCAGCACGACTTCCTGGGTAAAGACAGCGAACCCCATGAACTCGACGCGTACCACGTACCTTCCGCGGGTCATGCCCGAGAATCCAAATTTGCCTTCGGAATTGGTTGCCGCCGAATATTTTTTTCCGGTCAAAGTGTTCGCGGCCGTGACGCTCACTCCCGGCAAGGGAGTCTTCCCGCTTCGTGCTGAACCACTGATTTCATAAATTGGAGTTGCTGCCGGAGTGGTTGCGGGCTGTTGTACGGGTGAGGGAGAAGGAGGCACCGCATCTTGCGCAAGCAAGCCCGAGGCAAAGAGAAGCGCGATGATTTGAAATAGGAGTATGGCGCGAACAATGGACTTCAAATATGGGTCTCCCTGAACGAACTAGGACTGCGGCGGATTGCTTTGTGGTGCAGCAGTTGGCTTCTTTCCGGCTGGTGCAGTCCCGCCAGGCCCTATTCCGTTGGCTTTCCGTAATTCCTCCATGCGCTGCCATTGCTCGGGAGAAAGAACCATCACGTTCTTCGGCATAAACGCGTTGTTCTGCACTGTCCCTCGAATGACCACATGATCGCCCGGCTGGATATCCGCCATGGTGATACTCTCGCGGCCTCGGCGCAACGAGGTTTCCTCGTTCAGCTCCAGGGACTGCGTGACATTGTCCGGCCGCAAGACAGTAAGGCTTGGTGCATCAATGGATTTCACTTCCCCCATGACGAAATCCTTGCCTAGCTCGCCGAACCCGCCGCCACTTCCGCCGAACCCTCTGCCACCTCCATCAGGTCCTCCCCCGGAGCGCCCGCCAATCAATTGGGCCGTGACGCTATGATCCGCGTTCTCTTCCCCTCGAACGAACACCAGGTCGCCGACCTTGAAATCTGCCAATTTCGCGGCTTGCCGGTCCCGGTGGTATTCCGTCTTGTCTGAAAGCTTTACGGTAGCGGTCGAGCCGTCGGGCTTGGTTAGCTCCAGCGATCCCTTGTTGATCGCGGTGATCTTCCCGATGAGGGGCAGGCCCCGCGCATCATCTGGTGCGGGCCTCTGGCGTCCTGTCGGTGGGGCTCCCTGGTCCTGACCCTGTGCGGCAGGAGCAGGAGCCTGCGCGCGGCTGACCGCGGCACAGAGCAGCATCAACAAACCCAATCGGCTGAATCGCTTCCCGAACACGGTCATGCAAATCCCCTTGCGGCAACTCACCTTAGTTAAAGACGTATCTCCAAGCCCCAAAGTAACGCCGTCAAGGGCTTCTGACTAGAGCAAACTTCCTGACTACTTAGTTTCCGCTGGTTGAGGGTTAAAGTTCCCGGCAACGTGGTTGGCGGAGCGTCCCATTGTGCCTGGCTCAAAGAGCTTCATGTACTGTATTATTTGTTGACTTGTCATTTACTCTATCGCATTATGCGTCTGTCCCTGGGAGCAACCTACGCGGCGCCCGCGATGCGGGTGAGCCCCTCATGAAGCCGCCGCGAAAGGATGGAAACTCAAAAATGAAAAACGCGAGAACAACGGGGATTACAGTGCTGATGATCTGGCTGCTTGTTTTCGGGAGCTTGGCCGCGCACGCGCAGTCGGCGCAGCAGACCGGGGATCCGGTCAAAACAGATTCGAACACAAGCAAACCGGCAGAGAAAACGAGCGCTGATGGCGCGGCTACGGGCAAGAATAACAGTGCCAACAATTCTGTTTCTACGGCTGCTTCAACCGCGGCGTCACCGACTGGTTCTTCTGCGAAGCCGCCCTCTTCAACGACTGCGGCCGCTCAAAAAACGGCACCAACGAAAAATGGTGGGCTGGTCTGGGTGAACACCGACTCCGGCGTGTATCATAGGCGCGGCTCTCGTTGGTATGGCAGAACCAAGCAGGGGAAATACATGACGGAGGCCGATGCCATCAAGGCAGGCTATAAGGCCTCCGAGAAGAACTAGGAGCCCGGTTGCTGTCGTTTCATGAAAAAGGAGAGACGGAAATGAAGAGAGCATTGATGCAGAGGTTCCTGGCGGCGTTCGTGCTGTTTTTGGCCGTCTCCGCCGCCGTGGCGCATCCCCAAGCGAACACCGCGGCGCCCGCGAAGCCCGATGCGACAGCGCAAGCCGCTGCCAAGTCCGGAGCTTTGCTGGACATCAACAGCGCCACCGCGGACCAACTCGACGCGCTGCCGGGAATCGGCAAAGCGTACTCGGCGAAAATCATCGCAGGACGGCCTTATCGCGTTAAGACCGACTTGGTGACAAAAAGGATTATTCCGCAAGCGACGTACGACAAGATCAAGGGCATGATTATCGCCAAGCAGGCCACTGCGGCGGCAGCCAAGCCGAAATAGTGATGGGATTCATACATGTAAGAGGGGCGGCGCTTAGCCGCCCTTTTTTAGATTAGGGGATTTATTTTTCGCGCAAGATGACTTCGCCGTGGCCGACAAGCTGGTCATTGAGCCACAGACGATATTTATAGGTAGCTGCTTTGCTGCCGGGGCGAGGGGGGCCGCTGAGCAGGCGCATTCCGGCGGGCGCTTGAAAGACGTTGGATGAAAAGGGGCAGCGGTTGACATCGAATTCCACGCGCAAATTGCCGGCGTCTGAGATCCAGGAAACCTGGTCGCCTTCATCGATCACAACAACCTGCGGGATAAGTCCAACGAGTACGGGGCGTTCAGCCATTTTCGGTGTGGCCCATGTGCCAATCTGGGCCGTTACTCCTGATTTTTCGGTGCATAGCGACGATAACACATTCTGCGGCAAGAATTCTTGAGACCGTCATCACGGCGCCGGGGAGTTTTTCTTACGAAATACTTGCGAATTATCACAACGAACCTGTACTTTAGGGCATCCTACTGGATGTAACCTGTACTTCGCTGCGCTTGACCCTTCCTTTGCGCAACCGTACACTGAAACCGTAGTATCGTGGCGCGAAGTTCCGGCTGGATCTCTTGCGCTCGCGGAAAGATGCATTCATAAGCGTCGCAACTTGGACGCGGAGGATTTTGCCGGATGGCTTCAGCTTCTCGTTATTTGTCGATACCGCTCCCGAACGGCTCGCGCATTTCCGTTCTTCTTTCCTTGCCTTTTGTGCTGGTGCACCTCGCTTCGCTGCTGATTTTCTTCATGCCGTTTCACTGGTACTACCTGGTGGCGTGCCTGGGTTTGCTGTTCGTGCGGATGTTCTTCGTCACCGCGGGCTATCACCGCTATTTTTCGCACCGCTCGTTCAAGACCAGCCGCGTGTTCCAATTCGTGATCGCTTTCATGGCCACAAGCTCTTCGCAGAAGGGCGTGCTCTGGTGGGCGGCCCATCACCGCCATCATCACCGTCATTCGGACCAGGAACTCGATCTGCATTCGCCGACACTGTTCGGCTTTTTCTGGTCGCACGTCGGCTGGATTATCTCGGATAAATACAACGACACACGCACCGAATACATCGCTGATTTCGCCAAGTTTCCCGAGTTGCGCTGGCTGAACAAGTACCACTTGATTCCGCCCGTGACCCTTGCCGTGGTTCTGTGGCTCATCGGCGGGTGGCCGTTGTTCATTTGGGGCTTCTGCCTGAGCACGGTGCTCCTGTGGCACGACACGTTTACCATTAATTCGCTCTCGCACCTCTTTGGCTCGCGCCGCTACGAAACCACCGATACCAGCCGCAACAACTGGCTCCTCGCCCTGCTCACGCTCGGCGAAGGCTGGCACAACAACCATCATCACTTTATGGCTTCGGCGCGCCAGGGTTTCTTCTGGTGGGAGATTGACATCACCTATTACACGCTGAAGGTTCTCTCGTGGTTCGGCATCGTCTGGGATCTCCGCAAAGTGCCAACCCATCTGCTTACTCAGCAAACCATCGCGGCTTAACTCACAATCTAGAGAAATACCTGGGACAGACAGGAATGTCTGTCCCACTTTTTTTCACTTCTGCTTCAGATGTCTCCAAATTCTCGACGCGATCTTCTAGGTGCACAAAGGCTTCCCTCTTTGCGAAGAATGGGGTGCGCGAGACTGGCCACCGCAGCAAGCCCGTGCGTTCAGCGGTACACTCGTGAGGAATGCTGCGGGAGGTGGTTGGCAATGGCACGGATTAACGGGGCTGATCCGAGTAAGCAGGGGCTGCTACAGGGGCTCTTCACGCGAATCATCTATGGGATGGTGAAACGCAAAGTGGGGCGAGTGGTAATGCCCGCGAAGATCGCCGCACATCACGGCAGGATTCTTTGGGGCTACGGGCAGATGGAACAATCGCTGCTGTCCAGCCACCTGGTAGACGAAGCCCTGAAGAACCTGGGGCAATTGCGGGTCGCCACGCTCGTAGGTTGCCCGTTTTGAATTGACATTGGTTCTGCGGTCAGCAGAACCAGTGGGGTTTCCACAGAGAAGATCGCGGCCCTGCCCAACTACCGTAACAGTGAGTTGTTTTCTGAGACGGAAAAGGTAGTGTTGGAATACGCCGACGGCATGACGCAGACTCCCGTTGAGGTTCCTGACGCGCTGTTTGCCAAGATGCGAGAGAAATTCACCGAGGTGCAGTTGGTGGAACTCACAGCGACCTTGGCGTGGGAAAACTACCGCGCGCGGTTTGACCACGCGTTCGGCGTGGAAGCCGAAGGTTTCGCGAAGGGCAGCTACTGCGCATTGCCCGCGCGGGCGGCGAACCAAGCTTAGAATGATCTAGGGTGAAAACATGAGCGCTTCAACAACACCGGCGGTCTTTCTCGAGCCGAAACCGATTGAAAAGATATTCAACCGGACGCTCGGCTATTTGGTGGGGCTGGGAATTGGGCCGGGGTACATGTATTTATTGCAAGTGCGCGGGCGGAAAAGCGGGCGGCTGTACGAGACGCCGGTAAACATGCTGGATGTGGAAGGAAAGCGCTACCTGGTGGCTCCGCGGGGACGGACCCAGTGGGTGAGGAATGCGGAAGCGACAGGAGAAATTACGCTGAAAAAGGGCCGCTCGCGCCAGAATTTTCGTCTGCGGCCGATTGCGGATGGGGAGAAGCCGCCATTTCTTAAGCTGTATTTGGAGAGGTTTGTCACGCAGGTGCAGCGATATTTTACGGTCAAGGCGGGGTCGGCCGCAGAAGCATTCCGTGAAGTCGCGCCGAATTATCCGGTTTTTGAGCTGCTGCGCTCGGACAAACCATAGAGACCAATTCCATAAACGCGGCTGAATTAAGAAAGACTAGGTACCGTCAGCCCTACGCTCGGGCTGATTTCAGGACCCAGCTAACACCCGCTGGTCAATCCGCGTCTTGGCTGGATGTAAAGCGAAGTCCGAACGTCCAAATTGTCAGGAAGGCCAGCCATGTCACGGAAATCACGGTTCTTGGCTTTTTTCGCTCTGCTTGCATGCTGCTTCGCGATCTCGTCCCATTCGCTGGGCAAGGATGCCAGACCGGTCTATTCAAGTCTCACGGCTCACGAGTGGGGCACCTTCACTTCGATCGCGGGCAGCGACGGACGGGCTGTCGAATGGTCACCGCTGACCGGTTCCACGGACCTTCCCGCGTTCGTCGAACACTTTCGCGATCCGGGCTTTAAACTGGGTCTGCGCGGCACCGTGCGCATGGAAACGCCGGTCTTGTACTTTTATGACTCGCGCGAAGAGACCGTATCGGTGAACGTGGCGTTCTCCAAAGGAGTGATCACCGAATGGTATCCGCACGCCAGCCGCGTCGAGCCTACGGCTAAGAGTCTTTATAACCCAATTCTCCGTCAAGCAAGCGGCAGCGGAAGTATCGCTTGGGACTCGGTCACTCTTGCGCCAAGCGGGAGACCGGAATTTCCGCGCGAAGACCGGAACAATCACTATTTCGCCGCTCGAATGACTTCTTCGACGCCCTTGCGAGTGAAGACCGCCTCAGGTGAGCAGCAAGAAAAGTTTCTCTTCTATCGCGGCGTTTCTGCGTTTTCCGTCCCGCTTTCCGCAACGATGGACACGGATGGGAAGCTGCGAGTCAAAAATCACGGCGATCAGGAAATCTCAACGACGATTCTCTTTGAGCGGCGCGGCGAGAAAGTGGGCTACCGCATCAGTGGGTCACTCAAGGAAGAAGTGATTCTGGATATGCCGGAGCTGAACTCTACCATTGATGACCTGGGCCGGGACCTGGAAGGAATTTTGGTTGCCCAAGGTCTCTATCAGGACGAAGCCCACGCCATGGTCGAAACCTGGAGAGATTCCTGGTTCGAGGAAGGCAGCCGGCTGCTGTATATCGTTCCGCCGGCGTTCGTAAAGGCGGTGCTTCCGCTTTCGATCAAGCCTGCCCCCGCGCAAACCGTGCGCGTTTTTGTGGGCCGACTGGAACTTGTCACGCCCGCAACGGAAAAGGCGGTCGAGACCGCGTTTGCGGCTCAAGACACTGCGACATTGAAGGCGTATGGCCGGTTCCTGGAGCCGATTCTCGCAACGATGATCAAGAAGGAGAAGGATCAAGCCCGGGGTGGACGACTCCAGAGCTACCTCAATATCGTTTACAGCCGCCTAGTGAATCAGAACCTGGGTCGAAACTAACGAGGCTACCGGCTGGTGACCAATTGTCCCACTGCAGCTAGGATCGCCTGCCGATAGACCGGCAGCTCGCTGGCAACTACCGTTACTTGCCGGTCAGGCTTAGCTGGCTGGCAATGCAAAACCACTGGCCGTCTTTCTTGATCCACGTGTCGGTGAACCGGCCTACATGCGAGAACGGTTTCCCCTTCTCCGTGCCCTTTTCGCGAGTCGCGCCAATGACAATCACGGTATCACCGTGACGGTGCAACTTCATATCCGTGGAAACTTCAACTGTTAGCTGCACGGTATTATCCCTGATGGTCGCTAGGAACTGGCTCTTGGACATTACGCTTCCATCGTAATCCGTGAACACATAATCGCTATCCAGCATCTTCCCCATGGCGTCTGCATCATGGTTGATCTGCATCTGATTCCAAAGATTTTCCAGCGCGATGATTTTCGTTTCGTCACCTTGCGCTATGGAAATTTCTTGAGCGAAGGGCAAGCAGGCAAGTGCCAATAGAAAAGTGAGGGTTCGTAACATCAGATGGCTCCTTCAGGCCTAACGTTCCTTCCGAGAATCGCACGAAACAAGCTCCCGGTGGCTGTGGAAATTTCGAATCATGGCCGTTTTAGACAAGGGGCCTGAGCCGGATGGTCCAGCCAAATTGTGGGTTGCGTGGCTATGGGGATTGCGCGAAAATTGGGGTTCCCGCCGTGGCAGGAACAGTCCCCGAGAGCGCTTTCGCGGCCGGTCCGAGACTCGTACGCGCGAATCATGCGCAAGAAATGAAGGGCAAAAGGTCATGACGCAACACGTTGGCGAACTCAATCCTCCGGTTCGGTTGATGCTGACTCCCGGGCCGTCTTCCATCGATCCGCGCGTCTATCGCGCGATGGCCACGCCGCTGGTGGGGCACATGGACCCGTGGTTCAAGGGTTGCATGGAAGAAACGCAAATCCTGCTGCGGCAGATTTTCCAGACGGAAAACCGCATCACCATGCCGCTATCTGCTTCGGGATCGGGTGGGATTGAAGCGTCGGTGCTGAATACGCTGGAAGAGGGCGACGAAGCCATCGTGGCGGTCAACGGCGTTTTTTCCGAGCGCATGTTCGAGATTGCGTCACGGGCGTCGTCGAAAGTCATCAAGGTCGAGGCGCCGTACGGGATGCCTGTGGATGCAGAAGACATCCGCCGAGCGGGCAAGGGAAAAAACATCAAGATTGTCGGCTTCGCGCAGGGGGAGACTTCGACTGGAGTGCTGACAGGCGTCGATGCCTACCGCAAGGTCGCGGACGACTTGGGAGCACTTCTGATTGTGGATACCGTGGCCTCTCTCGCCGCCGTACCGCTCGACGTGGACAAGCAGCGCATTGATATTTGCTTCAGCGGCTCTCAAAAGGCCATCAGTGCGCCTCCGGGAATGTCTCCCATCACCGTGAGTCCCGCTGCCGAAGAAGTGTTTCGCAAGCGCAAGACGAAAGTACAGAGCTGGTATTTCGACCTGACAACCGCGATGAACTATTGGGGCAAAGACCGGCTATACCATCACACACCGCCAATTTCGCTGATCTTCGCGCTTCGCGAAGCCATGCGCCTGGTGGTGGAGGAAGGCCTGGAGGCGCGCTGGGAGCGCCATCGCGTGAATCAACTCGCTCTGATCGCGGGCCTCGAAGCCATGGGCCTGGACCTGTTGGTGAAGAACCCGGCGGACCGTTTGCCAACGGTGACGGCGGTATTGATTCCCACCGGCATTGACGATGGAAAAATTCGCAATCAGTTGCTTGACGAATTCAATGTTGAGATCGCCGGCGGATTCGGCCCGGTCAAAGGCAAGATCTGGCGCGTGGGCTTGATGGGCTACTGCAGCCAGAAGCCCTTCGTACTGCTCTTCCTGGCGGCACTGGAGAAATGCTTGCTCGATCAAGGCTTCCCCGTGCCCAGCGGCGCCGGGGTAGGAGCCGCGATTCGTAATTATAGTTACGTGGAAACCGCCGCGGCCGTGAGCCGGTAAAAGAAGCACTGACCTAATGAAGTCTGGCAGCAAGGAAGTAAGGAACGAACTTATTACTGACAACCGAGAACTGTTCTAGAGGAGACTGCGTGACTACACGCCCACAACTAGCGAACTCCGGCGCCATGAGCCAATTCATCGGGGCCTTCGAAGTCACCTCCAAATTAAGCGGCGATACCTATCAATGCCGCTTCTCGCACATGTGGAACGGCATTGCGACGCGCCACTCGGACACCATTGACACCAAGTTTTTTGTCGACGGTGGCGCCCATGTTGTCGGACTGGCGCACACAGCGTTCGTGAAATTCCGCGACAAAGCCGGGCGCGACCTTACGGACCGTGAAGCGAGTTTCGTCGCCGCCGAGTATTTGCGCGAACGCCTCGAAGAAGCCGACGTGCGGCCCCTCTACGATGTGGCCCACGGCGATGTTCTGCGCCTGATCGCCCAGGTCGGCATCAAGTAGAAATCATCTATAATTGAGTGCGAACGGGCCCGCCTTTTTTTGAGAGGTCAATCCCCGGGTTCTGCGTGGAACGCGTCCAGGGTTGGATGGCGGATACCATCACGGCGAATAAAATGTATGACCAGGAGCATCAGCAGCGCGCCGCAAACCAGAACCGCTACGGCGATTTGCAGGCCCAGCTGCAGGTCGTGAAGATCCGAAATTCTGCCTACCACGTGCGGGCCAAGGCCGCCCAGTAATTGCGTAGCGAACATGTACACGCCGACGGAAGTGGCGTGCGCGCGCCGCGGCATCATGTCGTGCAGAACGGCTGTGACCGGGCCGTGATACCAGGACATGAAAAAGAACGCAATCGATAGTCCAACGAGTACCGTGAATTTTTCTTCCGATTGAATCGCCAGCAGGAGGCACGGCGCCGCGAGCAAGAATGCGGCGACGATGGCGATAATGCGCCCGTAGGAAAAGCTGCGATGCAAGCGGTCCGCGACGAACCCGCCAGTCAGCACGCCGAGCAGTGCTGACAATAGACCGATGACTGCGAGCGAGACCGAAGCTTCGCGCAAGGTGAAGTCCTTATAGTTGACCGCGAAGTCGGTGCTCCACGTAAGAAGTGAGACGCTGGAAAAAGTGATGCAAATCCCGGCGAAGATCATGGCGACAAAGGCGGGCACGCGAAGAAGCCGGGTGATAGGCACTACCTCTGACCGCGGGCCCCGAGGCGGATCGTCAATCCAGAAAAGAGCTATGCCGGGAACGATTCCGGCGAATGCCACGATGAACAGTGCTTCCTGCCATCCGTACCGCGGACCTATGACGCCGCCCAGGACGTGGCCGGCGGCGCCTCCGAGCAGCATTCCCACGGCAAAAATAGCTTGCGCGACGGCGCGTCTTTCCTGTGGAAAGGCGCCGGAAATCATGGATTGAGCCGCCGGCGCGTAGGCTGCTTCGCCGAGTCCGACGACGGACCTGGCGATCAGGAAAAAAAGAAAACTGGAGGCAAGGCCCCCAGCAAAAGTCGCCACGCTCCAGCACAGAATTCCGATGGCGATGATGGCCTTCCGGCTGAAGCGATCCGCGAAGAACCCAAACGGAATACTCCCCGCTGCGAGCACCAGGAGAAGAAATGTTTGCAGCGAGCCAAGCTGCGCATCCGTGGCATGGAGATGATCGCGCAAGAGCGGAATCAGTGGAACAAACACCTGCCGCGCCGCGAAGTTGACAAAATTGATTAAAGCAAGTACAGCAAGGAGGCGAATCTGATACGAACTAAGCGGGATGGACTTAGTAGACATGAGAATTTGGCTCGATAATTCGCGCGCGACCTGATGGAACTTGCACGAGAAACTATCAATCTTCGCTCGGCCTATCAACAGTATAGTACGTCCATGAACTCTGCCCCCTCCACAAACAGGACCACGAGTGACCGCTTAACCACTGTTCTTTCCTACGGCGTGTTGCTCCTGCTCATGTATTTTGTTTTCCGGATTTACGAACCTTTCCTCGCGGCCCTTGCCTGGGCGGCCATCCTGGTGATTTTTTTCTACCCCATGCACCATCGTCTGCTGCGGCGTTTCTCCTCTAAAAAGGCCGCCGTCTTGAGCACTCTGATCGTGACCCTCGCCCTGATCGTCCCGGCGATTCTCCTGACCACCTTGTTCATTCGCGAAGCTTTTTCCGTTTCGCGCGGCGTGCAGCATACCTTGCAAGTACAGCAAGCGCCGGTGTTGGCAAAGACCTGGTCCTGGCTCGCGCATCATGTCCCCGGCCTCGATCCCAACGCCGATGTGCTGGAAATGTTGACCCAGGGTGTTCAGAAAGAAGCAGGCTTCCTTGCCGAGCGCCTCGGCACCATTCTTCGCAATATCGCGGCTTTTATTTTTGATCTCTTCGTCATGATCTTCGCGATGTTCTATTTTTTCCGTGACGCGGATCAGTTCATCCATGGAATCCGAAGCATTCTGCCTTTTGATGCCGAGCATCGCGACACCTTGATGTCGCAAACGCAGGAGCTCATCTCCGCAAGCGTGACCACTAGCCTGATCCTCGCCGCTATTCAGGGAGCCATCGGCGGCCTTGGCTTTCTTAGTGTCGGGTTGCCGGCGCCGCTTTTCTGGGGCGTAGCCATGGCCTTTTTCTCCCTTGTGCCTGTAGTCGGCTCCGGCCTGATCTTCGTGCCGGCCGCCTTGTGGCTCGGGTTCTCCGGGCATTGGGGCCGAGCCATGGTGCTGCTGGTGATTTGCGCCGGTGTTTCCGCAATTGTCGACAACGTTCTCCGGCCGGTGCTGCTCGGCGGGCGCACGGAACTCAGCGCCTTGGTGATTTTCATCAGCATTCTCGGCGGGGTTGGCCTCTTCGGGATGCTCGGCCTGGTCCTTGGGCCGGTCCTGGTGGCCATGGCCGCGGGAGTCCTGGCGGTCTACATGGATCGGCCGGGAAACCCACCGATAACGTCTCGATAACACGTGCAGCGCCTCGCCGTCGGGCCGTGACATGAGTGTGCTAGAGTAACGCGCTCGAAGGAAAGTCATGACGACCAAACCTGCCCCGAAACCCCAGGAGCTTCCCGCTTCGAAGCTGCGGTGGAAGTGCGAACTCTCACGCATCCCGTTCGAAACAACCGCTCAGGCCGAGCTGCGCGAGGGCTTCATCGGACAAGAGCGCGCTCTCCGTGCCTTGAAGATGGGCGCGGAGCTCTCGGCCCCCGGCTATAATGTTTTCGTGTGTGGATTGGCCGGCACAAGCCGCGGCGGCACGATCGCCCGCATGATTGAAGAGCTTCACCCGCCAACCAAAGAGTCCCTCGACCGCTGCTACGTCAACAATTTCAAATTGACGGACCGCCCGCGGTTGCTCGCGCTCCCGCGCGGACAAGCCAACGCCTTCAAAAAAGACATGCAGGCGGGCATCGATTTTCTGCGCCGCCGGATTCCTCAAGTGTTCGAAGGCGAGCCTTTCCAGCGGCAAAAGGGACGCATCGTCGAACGCTTCACAGTGCGCGAAAAAGAATTGATGGACGACTTCACCCGCAGGATCGCGCGCGAACAATTCGCGCTAGGTCACATGCAGGTCGGCGCCGTAGCGCTCCCGGAAATCTTTCCCGTCCTCGAAGGCCAGATGGTGCCCATTGAAGACATTTCCAAGATGGTCCACGAAGGCAAACTTGAAAGCCCCGTAGCCGAGGACATCGAACGCAAGTACGAACAGTTTCGCCAGGAATTCACGGTGGTTTACCGGAAGACGCTGACTCTTTCTCGCGAACTAGCCAGCGAGCTGAGCTATCTGGAGCAAGAAGCAGCTTCCGTCCTGGTCGATGGGGTCATCGAAGAACTCAAGGAAAAATACGCGGGTCAGAGCATCGCGGAATATTTGGAAGAAGTGCGCCATCATCTGCTCGACAATCTCGATCCCTTCAAGGAGCGCGAGGGCGAAGGCGAACACGACGAGGAGACTCCCGACGGCCTGCCCAAGCCGCAAGCAGGTCCAGAGCGCGATCCCTTCCGCGTCTACGGCGTGAACGTGATTCTTGCGCACGACAACGACGATAAATCTCCAGTCATTTTTGAAACGACACCCACATACGCCAATCTGTTCGGCACCATCCAGCGCGCCTATGACACGCGCGGCGGCTGGACCAGTGATTTCATGGACTTGCGCGCCGGTTCGCTGCTCCGCGCTGATGGCGGCTTCTTGATCATGTATTCGCTGGAAGCGCTTTCGGAAGTCGGCGTGTGGCGCGCTCTAAAGCGCACTCTCAACCACAACCGCCTCGAAATTCAGCCGCTCGAAATGTTTTATCCTTTCGGCGGTAGCGCCCAGAAGCCGGAAGCCATCGACATAAACGTCAAAGTAATCCTCATCGGTGACCGTTCCTTGTACGAGCTGCTTTACGAGTACGAAGAAGACTTCCGCAAGATTTTCAAGGTGCGCGTCGAATTCGACGAAGAAATGGCCATGAGCGACGGCGTCATCGCGGAATACGCCGGTCGCTTGCGCGCACTGTCCGAAAAAGAAAATCTATGCCCCTTCGACCGCGGCGCCTTCGCCGCGATGCTCGAATACGGTGTCCGCCAAGCCGGACGTAGAAACAAGGTCACGGCTCGCTTCATCGACATCGCCGATTTGGCGCGCGAAGCCCACTACAACGCGGCAGCCGCTGGAGAGTCCGTGGTCCGCGCGGCCCACGTTCGCGGTGCCCTGTCCTCAAAAATGGAGCGCCACAATCTGATCGAAACGCGCATCCGAGAAATGATCAAGGAAGGAACTCTGCTTGTGGACGTGGAGGGCACCTCCGTCGGCCAGGTGAACGGGCTGAGCGTCCTGGAAATCGGCGGCTATTCCTTCGGCAAGCCCGTCCGCATCACCGCAACCGCAGCCCTCGGAAAAGCGGGCCTCATCAACATCGAGCGCGAAGCCAATCTTAGCGGACGCTTCCACGACAAGGGTATGCACATCATCGCCGGTTACCTCCGCAGCCAATTCGCTCAGGACAAGCCGCTTTCGCTCGCCGCCAGCATCTGCTTTGAACAATCCTACTCGGGCGTCGACGGCGACAGCGCCAGTTCCACGGAAATCTACGCGCTTGCTTCGGCGCTTTCCGGTTTGCCCCTCCGCCAGGACATCGCCGTGACCGGCTCGATCAACCAACAAGGCGCCATTCAGGCCATCGGCGGCGTCAACGAAAAGATCGAAGGCTTCTTCGACGTCTGCCGCATCAAAGGCCTCACCGGCACGCAAGGTGTGATGATGCCGGAATCCAACGTGGAAGATCTGATGCTCCGCGAAGACATTCTCGAAGCCGTTGCCGCCGGCAAGTTCCACATCTGGCCGGTGGCCCAGGTCGAACAAGGCATCGAGATCCTTACGCAAACGGCAGCCGGAAGTAAAAATGGCGATGGTAAGTTCGAATCTGGCACGGTCTTCGCCTTAATGGACGATCGCCTCCGCAACATGGCTAAGACTATGAAGGAATTCGAATAGCCTCGAAAGAATTTCTGGCCATTCCTTGATCCTTAGCTCACCTTGCGCCCCTCCGCTGGTGACGGTCCCCGCTGCCATACTTGATGCATCACGCCATCCAGCAGCGCATGGAGCACGTACGCGTTGGCAATTTTCTCGGACGATACGCTCACCGCAAAGCGTTTCTTGATTCGGTGAATCTTGAAGTAAGCATCATTGTGTTCGTAGCTCTCAATTTCCTGCCATGCAATTCTCTTGTCGTCATACCATGTTCGGACTCTAACACCCTCTTTCCGACTCACGATAATCTTCCCGAAATCTACATCTTGGCTATTCTCGAAACTCCGCATCGCTTTTTCCAACAGCAGCTTCCATGTGAACTTCGCGATTTCCCGTGCCAGGTCGTCCGCCCCGCCAATGCGCTCGCCCAGTGAGACTTTTTGCCCCCGCGCGCTCACCAGCCTTAGGCGATGAAACGTGCCAAGTGGAATGTAGTGCGCATGAATTTCATAGGAGCCGAAATACATGCGCTCAAGGTCCCGCCACCGCATCTCTCCCTGGCCACTGATTCCGCGCCAAGAAATCCCCGTTTCATGCAACCACGCACGCGAACTCAGTTGCCGCAAGACGACTCCTCCGAACAGCGCCGCCGCCAAGTAAAATATTGTCCAGGCGGTCAGATCCTTCACCTCGACCGCCACCGCAAGAATCAACAGGCACAACAGCAGGCCCACGACGCACAGAATGACCGTTACCTTGATGTTCGGCCCGTATGTTTGTAGTGGCGGTCCCAACGTGTAGTTTTGCAAGTCGGCGCTTCCCAGTAAACGCCGCTATCCTACGTGCCCAATTTTCCTTTAACAACGAAAAACGGCAGCGGGCTGATCTGCTGCGTGCCCACCGTAACAAAACCTCTATTTTAGTGGCGAATCGGTGGCAGGTCCACTCGTAGGAAGTGGTGCGATGTACGCTTGGCGATGATCGACGCGAAATCCAAAAGCATGTTTGTTCGCCGCTGTGTTTTGTGAACCAATCACGCGGACTTCTAGGGAGTGGGCCAGACCATCGCGCACCGGCGGCGCAAATGCCAGGCTGTATTCGTGACGGATAAGTTGCGCGATCTCGCCATACACGGAACTGAATTCTTTTGTATTCGAAGGGAAGTAGGCTCGCCCACCTGTCGATGCCGCCATCTGTTTCAAGAGTTCGCCGGCTTGTTCGAACTGCTGCGCTGTCTGGCCGGACTCTTTTGTCGGCGATTTCTTTTTGCGGCCAGGCTGAGGGTTTTGCAAGCCTCCCGCCAGCGAAACGGCCAGGAGGCGAACGTCCCTGACTTTGAGCTTTTGCATCAGCAACGCGGCCTCATTCGATGCAGAAGTGTCTACTCCCGTCGAGAGCAGGACGATTGTCTTCTTGCCCTGAACACGCGCAAGCCACTCCAGTACCTTCGAAACACTGGACGCTAAATTTAGCGAGCCAAAGCCGAGATTGAAACGCAGCTGCCCGAAAGCCGCACCCACAGCCCCCTTATCCGAAGTGAAATCAAGGAGTGTCGCGGGCGCATCCCCATATTTCACAACCGCCACGCGATCATCGGCGGACAATCCGTCCAGTAAGGCATCGGCGGCCCAAACGTGGCCGCTTTCCAGAAGATAAACGGCCGGGCCGGCTTCGATGAGCAGCAATACCTGCCCGGGTTCCTCAATCGCGGTAAGTCCACTGATCGGCTGCTCGATCCCATTATCGAATACTCGAAAATCCTCGCGATGCAGCCCCTCGACGAAGCGCCCACTATGATCCGTAACGATCACTCCCACATTGACGCGGTCAACGGCGACTTGAATTGTTTGCTTCGGCGGTTGTGGATTTTCCTGCGCCGCTGTGAAAGGACACAAGAGGAGCACGGCGGGTAGGAACGGTGCGACCGTTAGAGAGTGAAAAGAGTTCATCCTTCCGCTATTCAATCCACTGGTCCCAATGAATTCCCTTTGCATCCTTCCACGAGACACTCGAAGAGTAGCGCAGATGCCGCGCGAAGACCTGCGGATTGATCTGTGAGAGCCAATCGGCGGTCGTGGATGGCCCGGCATTGTTGGAAGTGCTCACTGGTTTTACCGCCGGGCTCTTCTTCGCCTCTTCCACCCAGCGATTTTTCAACCCCGGCCAGTCGATTTTCTGGAAATCTAAATAACTCAAACTATTCAGATTCTCCGGATATTTGGCGCGGTTCGCCTGAAACTGCGGCACCGCCGCAATACCCCCGCCCGTGGGACCTTTCGCTCGTGTTGCCAGCACCTCCCGCAGCGTTTCGCTCTGGCTCGCCGCGATGATCATGTCGGGGGTGACGGCCAGATGAAAAAAATTCCATTGCGCGCTACCAGCTGTGCCCTGGTTGCCCCCCAGGGAGAGTTTCAAAAACGTGACGTCGCCTTCATTGCGCTCCGGCCCAAGCCGCTCGCTGGCAATGGTGCGAATGAGTTTCAGTGCCTCCGGTTTCTTTCGAATCCCGAAAAAATAGACCTGCTTCGCCGTGTCCATCGAAGGGCTCGTCTGCAGTGTCGCGACTTCACCGGTGAGCAGCGCAATCGCTTCCACCGGCGGCATTCCCAGCTTCTGCTGCGCAATCGCCTCGAACATGTCCACGTTTCCTTGTTGCGCTTGCGGAAACGCCGCCCGTGCCACCCTCTTCACCGTGTCGTAGATCCCGGAAAAATTGAATTGCGTCGAATTGTAGAAAACCGCCTCTGCCGGAACGAGCGTCAGCGAAGCCGGCGTCGCCTGTCCCCTCGACCAAATATCAAATGGCGTCCCCTCCGCCGCGTCCCCGAGCACCGCCGCCTGCACGTGTGTCCTCGCTCCTTCGAATATCACCCGCCCGCCAATCGAATGCACTGCCTCGATCCGCGCGGCTTGCAGCAAGGGACTCGTCTGAAGTGTTCCCGGTTTCGAATCAGCAGCAAGCTCCTTCATATCCGGAACACGCAAAAAGAATTCCATCAGCCCGCCACCCAGATTCGCCTGCGCTTCCTGATACGCCGCCGATTGCGCCAGCGTCGCCCCACCGGCAACTTTCCCGTCCAACCGCGCCAAAATATCTTCCATCACCGCTCGTTCACCCGCCCCCACCGCATACTTCCCATGCTCCGCCCAATAACTCACTCCGCCTTTGCCCCCCGATTTAAGAACTTGTACTCCTCCGATAGTGACTTGCGAGAGTACTGGCGCGTCTTTCTCCGTCGCGCGCAATCGCAGCAGCGCTTTTGCCAGCAGCAACTCTTTCCCTGTGCGGTCATACACAAAAAACATCCCGTTCCACGCCGGTAGTTTCGAATCCGTCGGAGCCGCCGCATTCGAAACCGCCCGCCCCTTCGGCTCGCTCACATACCCCACGCTGAACGAATTCTCCAGCAGCCCCGCAAATTCCTTCATCTGCTCCGGCGTAAGTTTTGGCTGCGCCGATTTTTCCCCTGAAGAATTCAGCATCCCCGCCGCCATCGCCGACCGCACCGGCGCAAAATCCGCATCGTCCCACAGCGCCAGCAGCGAGTTCGCCTTCCTCAGCTCGCTCCCGGGGAAACCATGCCAGATCACATAAAACAATGTCCGCGGCGACATCTGCGCCGGCTCCAGCGGGGCTTGCGCGCGCGCCGGTTTTATCCCAGCCACAAACAGCAGCGCCGCCATCGGCAATACCATGCGAAGTTTCAATGCTTTCATCCGAAGTCTCCGTGCGATTGGCAGGGGAAAGGGCCAACTTTTTAATGCTAGCGCGCTGCCCTTAACGACAGAAGCCCTGTCCCGCGCTGAGTTTCCAGAACGCGGAACAGGGCTCACATGGGTCGAACAAGAACCTTTAGTGTGGGTCTAGCAAAAGCCCAGAGTTGAATGACTACGGTTTTGTCGGAGCCGCCGCCGTCGGCGTCGCGGCCGCGGCAGGAGCCGCCGCCGGAGCAGCCGCAGCGCCGCCTTCTTTCGGCGTCGACAGGTAGCCGGTAATCTGACTCTTGCCCACCTCGAACACCACAATCTCGTAAGGCGCCATCCGCGAGCTGCCCTTCACATAAAACTGCACCGGCTCGCCCGAAGTCTTGTCCTTTTTCTCGATGGTCTTGTCGTCCGCCACCACGGTGATCGTGTACTTCGCTTTTTTCGGGTCGGTCTTGTTCAGCGACATCTGCACCGGCCCGACGCGCTGCGCCGTCTTGGACCTTTGCAACGTGAACTCGTAATAATTCCGGTCGCCTCGCCGCTTCAAGTCTTCCAGGTCGTCGCGGTTGTGCGCGATCAGCCCGCTCATCACGTTCATGTCGCCCAAGCTGCGCTCTAACTTGCCTTTCGTCGCTTCCAGGTCGGTTTTTGTCGCTTCGATGTCCTTCTTCGCGCCGCCCACTTCCGTGGCGACCGCGCCGATTTTTTCTTCGCTTTCTTTCTGTACTTGCCCGAGCTGCGCCGTCAGTTTCTGGTCGGAAGCTTGCTGATCCTTGCGAATCGACTCCGCGCGGCTCTTGGCCTGCGCGAGCTCAGACTGCGTCAAGCCCACTCGCTGCGTGGTCAGCTCCATCTGGCTCTTCAAATCCGCGATGCGCGAATTCGCCTGGTCAAGTTGCGCTGTCAGAATCTTGTTCTGCTCCTGCTGCTTTGCCAGGTCCGCGCTCATACGCGACTGCGTCGAATAGCTGGCATAGCCCAGCACCGCCAGCCCGGCAATCACCACGCCAAACAACACCGCGATCCACCTCGGTGTCCCCGTCGATTCGTAGCGATACGACTCCTCCGGGCTCGGTACGTTTGGAGAAATGCTCATTCCCCCTCCTCAAGATAGGCGCCCCCCACCGGCGTTGCGCCGAAGGGGAATTATCTCCCGCCTTCGCCCGCCTGTCCACCGGAGCAGGAGGAGACGCCACGGAAGCGAGGAAGCAGGGCGGTAACGAAGTAAGGAGGTAGGATTGACTGACAAGTCTGGCCGGCAATCCCATCGACTGTCCGCAAAGTGACAGACAACAGCTCTTCCGATGAGCGATCATCCATCCATCCATCCATCTGATTCCATGAAGGCGCGGCACGCCAAACTCGAATCCCGGATTTGGCCTGAAGGTTGGGAGCATCTCGTATGAGCACAATGGCAATCATCACCCTTTGCACCGTGGTCGTAGTTGCGCTCGTAGTCCTTGTCGCCATGACGTTTGGCCGCAAGCGCCACACCGAAAAACTGCGCACCAAGTTTGGTAATTCGGAATACGACCGCGCCCTGCAAGCCGGCGATAGCCGCCGGCGCGCCGAAGCGGGCCTCGACAAGCGCACTGGCCGCGTCGAGAGTCTGCATATCCAGCCGCTCAGCGCCGCCGAACGGGAACGCTTCGAATTTTCCTGGAGCAAAGTGCAGGCGCGATTTGTGGACAGCCCCGGAGGCGCCGTAACCGAAGCCGATCAGCTCTTGGGCGACGTAATGTCCACGCGCGGCTATCCCGTGAGTGACTTTGAGCAGCGTGTCGCCGATATCTCCGTCAGCCATCCTCTCGTCCTCGAAAATTACCGCTTGGCCCACGAAATCGCCAATCGCCAGGCCGGCGGCAAAGCCAGCACCGAAGAATTGCGCCAGGCCATGATTCATTACCGCACGCTGTTCGACGAACTCGTCGCCGTACCAGAACTGGCCCGCGCCCAGTCCGCCTAATCGCCCAGAATCCATCCGTCTTACTTTCGTACGGGCGGAGCTGGCTCCGCCCCCTCTTGATTCTTGTCTTCCGCCTTCTAGCCTCTGCACCACCCCGCGGCGATCGGGATCTCCGCTCCTGAGCTGCTGAGGAGCTTCGATTGAAACCTTGAACCTAAAGAGGAGCGAGTTCCCTTCGTAAGTCGCTCTGGGTGAACCGAAATGGGAAGAATATCCCCGCACCCGCGGTGTTTTCGTAAGAGTGGCAAGCAAAGGGCTTGCGGGATACGGAGCTTGGAGTGTGTACGGAGAATGGAAGGCGGGTCGGCCAAGAAAGTAGGCTGTACTAATTCTGTCCCAAAGAACAAGTAGATTGATCCCCTATCCTCTGTCAACGTCTTTGCGATTATGGAACAGGCAAGAACGGGTCCCTCCCTCCCTCCCTCCCTCCCTCCCTCCCGGAAGTCGCTAGAGATGCACCGAATTGCAGAGAAACCAAATCTGTTTTAGGGAGGCAACTTGAAAAACTATCTCTTTATCGTTTTGCTTTGCATTACTACGGTTTTCGTACTTCCAGCACAGCCGCAAACCTCCGCAACAAATCTTGTGATGCGTGCACATTGGGACGACGGGACCAGTATCCAAGGAACAGTGACCCTTGGCCAACTGAACGCTTCAGGGTCAGACACCTTGATCGTCACAAAGATCTTGTCGAATGGCTGGACCAACGTGTCTGAGCCGTTGGGCGCGTCGACCATGTATAACGTCACTCTTCTTACCGCCGCAAACACGCAACTAGTGAAGTTTCCGATCACCACGGCGATGATCAATCCGGGAAACCTCCAGCGGGCCGAGATTGATCTAATTTTTCGCAAAGCCGACAACTCTTTGAAATCTGCTCAGATTAAAGTGTCGATGGGGTTTTAGCTCCGTCCCCGGCACTGTCAGCAAGAGCATAGCAGGGGCAGATTATCGATAAATCCCTTCGCACTCGCAATCGGCCCTAGCAGCGGCGGGCTAACTCCTGTGTAGTCGCCTTACCGGACAAGTGTCTTTCGGCCTGCAAGCGCACCGAGTAGATGAGTTTGCCCCGCCGATTCTCTAATCTGCAACGATCTAACATCGCCAACTTTTTTGCCCTTTCAATTCAATAGCTTGGACTGACTCGCCGTTTGGCTATCGGAAGGTCAGATTTCACGGCTCGGTGCGTGAGCGTTTTTTCGGTCGAATCCGTTTGCGGTGCAATGAGAGTTGCATCAAACGCTGACTAGTTACGCGCGCTTGGACTTGGACCGGATCTCGGGCCAGCGGGCGAAGACGGAGGTGGTGAGGCCCCCGCGGGGGGTGAATTCGCCGCGGACGACGCACCATTCGGGCTTGATGGCGGCGACGATGTCGCGGAGCATTTTGTTGACCGCGTTTTCGTAGAAGATGCCGAGGCTGCGGTAGGCGAGGAGATACATTTTCAGTGCTTTCAGTTCGATGCAGTCTTTCTTCGGCATGTATTGGATGGTGATGGTGCCGAAGTCGGGGAGACCGGTCTTGGGGCAGACGGAGGAGTACTCGGGAAAGCGCGTGGTAATAATGTAGCCGGGAAATTGATTCGGCCAGGTTTCGAGCGCGGGCAATTTGGTGTTGATGCCGGCGCGGGCGTGTTCTTCGGTGTAGTCGGGCATGTCGGCTCCTGAACGTTCTCAACATATTGTATCCTGGCGCGGCTCTTGTTGAAGAAACGCGCGAGACTTTGCAGAAGTGCTTTGGGACGAGGTGATCAGCGAGGCTGGGTGAAGTGATGCAGCGTGATTTGAGCGAGAGGAGGAATTGTCAAATCGGGTACAAACTCTTGCCGATAGCGGCGGCTTCGCCTATGCTTTGCGGGGAGAGAAGCTATCGGAACCAGCCCGACAAGCTGCCCGATTTGTCATAGTGCGAATACCCGGCGTTCCAAGCGCCGGTCGGTGGTGGACTATCTCTTCGGGTTCGTGAGCCTGCTGCCGTGGCGCTGCGAAGCCTGCGCCGCGCGATTTTACGCACGCCTGATGCCGTTTCGCACGTTTCTGTACGCGCATTGCGGAATTTGCGGCAACCTGGAATTGCAGCGTATCTCGGCCGACCACGTTCCCGGCGTCACCGCGAATCTCGGGCGCCTCCTCGGGCTCCCCGCGTTACGCTGCCAACCCTGTCGGCACAAGTTTTTTTCCGTAAGGCCGCTGCGCCGAGAAGAGCATTCGGCAGCAATCGCGCCAAGCAAGTAGCGCTCGGCCGCATTCGCGATGCGAGATTCGCCATCGTCGAAACTCACGCAGCGCCCCTAGGGCAAGTAGCAGCACCGGTCAAGCGAGCGGCACGCTCTGTAGCTGCACGCTATTGGCGGACCCCTTTGAGAAATACTGGGGCGCGTGATGATTTGGTAGCCCGGACGGGAATCGAACCCGTAGTCTCCGCCTTGAGAGGGCGGCGTGTTAAACCGATTACACTACCGGGCCACAAAGCCATTCTAGCGTGCTTTTACATCTTTCGGCAATCTCGCTAAATGATGCGAGGTTTGCACAAGATGGATTGCGAGATTGGCGCGCGACCGACCCGGTGGAAAATCATCAAGTTCACTTTCTTCGATTCAATGCATCAGGTCTTTTGATTGACGGTCGGAATAGCCGCGCGATACCCTAATGCCGGGCCGGCGCGTCCCTTGCCGGCGAAAAGTTTGCCCCGAGGTTGCGTCTTATCCCACTCTGAGGAGATTCATGTCGAACGAACTGCGTAATTTTCTAGCCCTTTCCTACGATGAGCTGGAGCAATTGAATCTGAACGCCAAGGAACAACGGAAGAATCGCGTGGCTGCGCACAAGGTCCAGGAAGAACGCCTCAAGTATTTGACAGACGAAAAGCGCATAAAGGCGGTGACGGTACTGTTCAGCGACTTGGAAGGCCGCCTCCACATGCTCGACTATGACAAAAAATTTCTAATTAAGAGCTGGGACAATCTGACGTTCGACGGTTCCTCGATTCGGGGTTTCACGGCGCAGCGCGAAAGCGATTTGCGGCTGGCGATGGATTGGGGCGCATTTTACTGGGCGCCCTCGGATGTGTTTGGATCGGGAAAAGTTCTCGTTTTCGGCCATGTAATTGACAAAGATGGTTCGCCGTACTCCGCGGACATTCGCGGAGTGATGAAAGGTTACGCCGACAATCTCTACGAAAAAAAGGGCCTCACGCTCAACGCCGCCAATGAAATCGAGGGGTTCCTGTTCAATGGCCAGAATGCGGAACGCAGCTACAACGAAACCGGCAAATTCGAATACGTCAATACCGGCGGTTATTACCACTCGCTTCCCGGCGATCCGCTTCGCACGTTTATTGATACCACCGCGGAAGTGCAGCGCTCCATGGGATTCCAGAACGAAAAAGATCACCCGGAAGTGGCGCCATCGCAATTCGAAATCAACTACGGCTACGGAGAAGTGGTTTCCGCCGCCGACCAGATTCAGCTTTACAAACTGATTTGCCGCCAGGTCGCCACCAACATGGGGTTCACCGCCTGCTTCTTGCCGAAACCCGTCGTCGGCGTGAATGGCAACGGCATGCACACCAACGTTTCGATCAGCAAGGACGGCAAAAACATCTTCTGGGATCCCAAGGGAGAAGAGAAACTCAGCAAATTTGGCTGGGAGTTCGTGGACCGCATCCTCAGCCACGGCAACGATATTTGCCTGCTGATTAATTCGAGCGTCAACGCTTACCGCCGGCTGGACCCGCACTTTGAAGCGCCCAACCAGCTGAATGCCTCGGCCGTGAACCGCGGCGCGATGGTGCGCATCCCCATCGGCAATGAGAAGAGCATGCGCACGGAAGTCCGCGCGGTGGCTCCCGACTCCAATCCTTACATGGTGATGTATTCGATCTTCAAGACCGGGCTCGACGGCGAGATCGCCAAGATCAAGGATCTGCGTTCGGCGAAGCGTTTTCTGCCGGACAACATCTACACGGCCATTGAAAACTTCGAGAAAGCCGAATGGACCACCAAGCTCTTCGACGCCGATGTCAAAGGCCGCTATGCGGATTTGAAGCGCGCCGCTGCCGACCGCTGCCCGCGGTCACTCGGCACGGTGGTCAAAGTGCCGGAGGTGCAGTATCACCACGAGGTGTACAACCAGTTCCTCTGGAACCAGTTCTAGAAAGGTTCAAGAAATCACAGCGAAGGCGCCCCCGGACGTTCTGGGGGCGTTTTTTTTGAAGCGCAAATGAGAGCAACCGTACTGGAACTAAAAGGCGTTGGAATTCGTACGGTATGGTAAGACGACGGGTGGAGTCTGTTCGTCAGTACGGATAAAGGTGGGGGCTTTCCTCTGCTCAGAAGGAGACAGACAAACATGAAGCACATGAAAAATTCGGCAGGGAAGTGGATAACGGGAACGATTTGTTTTGCAATGGTCTCGGTGCTGGGCGCTGCCCCCGCATGGGCTCAAGGCGAGAAGCGGACGATCTACACCGAGCACGATTTTCGCTGGCAGGGACACCTGAAGGCCGGGCAAACGCTCGAGGTAATCAATCAAAATGGGCAGGTTGAGGCGACCACCGCCACGGGCGATGAAGCGCGGACCGAAGGGACGTGGCGCGGGGACGCCGAACGCGAGTTGTTCGTCGAAGTTGTCGAGTATTCGGACGGCGTGACGATTTGTGCCGTGCATGCGAAGGACAAAGCGCCGGGACGCTGCCATCACGGCGGAGTGTCGTCGGAGTCCGAGTCCTGGTCCTGGAGCTGGCGTGGGCGGGCGAAGATTAACTTCGACGTGCAAGTGCCACGGGGAGTGAACTTCCATGGGATGACGACCAACGGAAGCGTAGTGGGCCGGAACCTGGCCAGCGTGGTCGAAGCAGCGACCACCAACGGCAACGTGGAAGTTTCGACGAGCGAGTGGGTGTCCGCAAGTACCACCAACGGCGGAATCAAGGTGTCCATGGGCAGCGCGAAATGGACTGGCGAGCTGAAGGTAAGCACCACGAACGGCAGCGTGGAGGTGACCATGCCTGGTTCGGCGGAATTCAGAGTCGATGCGGCCACGACGAATGGGGGAATTCAAACCGATTTTCCGGTTACCGTGCAGGGAAGCTTCAACTCGAAGGAGCTTTCCGGGACCGTGGGAGGCGGCGGACGGGAATTAAAAGTCGCAACGACGAACGGCAGGATCCGGCTGATGAAGAGCTGAGGAGCAAAGAGCGGGCGCGGGGCAAGCAGAAAGCGTGAACTACTCGTAACGCAAGGCGACCATGGGATCGACGCGCATCGCGCGCCGGCTGGGAATGTAGCAAGCGAGGAGCGCGACAGCAACCAGCGTGAACGCGATGGTCACGAAGGTCAGAGGATCAGTCGCAGCCACGCCGTACAAGAGCGATCCTAGATAACGAGTCACGCCAATCGCTGCCGTGATGCCGACGATCGCGCCGAAGATGGTGAGAGTGAGTCCTTGTCTAAGGACGAGCCGGAATATTTCGTGACGCTGCGCTCCCAGAGCCGTGCGGATGCCAATCTCGCGAGTGCGGCGGCCGACCTCGTAAGACAAAAGCCCATAGAGCCCGATACAAGCGAGTATTAAGGCGAGAGCGCCAAAAACGCAAGAGAGCTGGGCCACTAGACGTTCGTTGAAGAGCAAGCGATCAATGGTTTCGGTTTGGGTCCTGACCGCAAACAGCGGGAGATTTTCGTCGAAGGAGGCGACAACTTGGCGAACTGTGGGAACCAACGCTTCGGCCTGAATGGAAGCACGTATGGCGAAATGGGCTGCGCCCTCCTGCAGCGGAACGTAAGCTGTGGGCTCAACGCTCTTGCGGAGGTTGTCATATTTGCCATCGCCAACGATGCCTACGATTTCTCTTTCGATCTTGTTGCCGCTGGGAGTGGTGCCTCCGAGATGAACTCCAAGAGGATTTTTGCCTCCGAGGAAGCGCTGCGCAAACATTTGATTGACGATGGCAACAGCGCGTTCTGACTGGAGATCAGAGTTAGAGAAGGTCCTTCCGCCAACTAACGGGAAGCGCATGGTCTCGAAGAATTCCGGTCCGACTGCGAGCATGTCTGTTTCAACGGTCGAGTCCTTGGGCTGGCCTTCGATGTGAACTCCCGAGGTCCATAACCCGTTGCTCAAAAGGGTGTCCGAAGAATAGCTCGCGGAAATCACGCCGGGCACGGAGGCAAGGCGGGCCTGCAGTTCACGATAGAGAGTCTGGATTGTCTCCACTTTGTAACCGGCTAGCGTGGGGTTAATTCCGAAGAGCAACAGGTTGTGCGTATCGAATCCAGGATTTACTTTGCGCAGATTGGTGAGCGTGCGTACGAGCAAACCTGCACCGGCAAGCACAACAACCGAAAGGGCAACTTGAGCAACAACCAAGCAGCCGCCGAGGCCAATGCGGCGCCCCGTTGCTTTGGGCGCGGTCGCGGAACCGCCGTAGCTATCCTTAAGCGCCGGACCTACGTTGATGCGGCTTCCACGAAACGCAGGTGCAAGCCCGAAGAGAATTCCCGTCAGCAGGGTGACGACGACAGCGAACGCCAGCACCCGCGCGTCAGGCCGCGTGTCGATGAACAATGTGGAATAAGCATTCCTGGAGATAAAGGCCGCCAGCGCCTGCGCGCTCCAATTGGCAAAAACGATTCCCAGGATCGCGCCCGCGAAAGAGAGCAACAAGCTTTCCGTGAGGAGTTGCTGGATGATTTGCCCTTTGCCAGCACCGAGAGCCAGGCGCACAGCCATTTCCTTTTCGCGCGCGGTAGCTCGCGCCAGGAGCAGCGCCGCAAGGTTGGCACAGACAATGACCAGGACGATTCCGACTGCGACGGACAGAACATAAATCGGCTCGTCATAAAACTGACGGAATCCAACTAGCCCTCTCTGCGCGGGCAAAAGCGCCACTTGGGGATCATCGGCCTCCTTAAAGAGCGGATTTGCCCCATGCAGTAGCTCATTGCGAAACACGAGATTCGTCGCAGCTTGGGTCTGCGCCAGTGAGATTTCTGGTTTCAACCTTCCGATGATTGCAAGCCACCAATTGGTGGCATCGTCCACTTGTCGGCGCTGGTCGTTCCAGCTTGGTCTTAACGAAGCCGCCTGCGAAAGGGGTATCCAAAGATCGTGAGATTTGCCAGGGGTCAGCCGCGTGAACTGCGGATCGATCACGCCAGCAATGGTGAACGGCGAGGTGTTGAGTCGCACAGTCCCACCAATAACGTCTGCCGCCCCGCCAAAGGCGCGCTGCCAATAGCTGTAACTCAGGACGACTACGGGCGGCGCGCCGACTCGATCATCTGCGGGTTGGATCGTGCGGCCAAGGACCGAGGAAACACCCAAGGTCTCGAAGTAATTGCCGGAGACGAGTTCGCCACTAGCCATGCTGGCCGCACCGTTGCCACTCAAATTCAGTTGACCGGCACCGGCCATCGCTAGCACGCTGGAGAATGCGTCTGTGTGCGCGAGGAGTGCCTTGTACATCGGAAACGAAAAGGAACAGCTTTGGATCCCTCCCGGCACCCACAGGCAGTCGCCGTAGCTGCTCGTGCCCAAATTTTGAGGCCGACTATGAGCTGACCAGCGAAGAATGACTAACTGCTCAGGGCGGCTGACCGGCATGGTCTTCAGCATTACAGCATTAAGGAGGCTAAAGATGGCGGTGTTCGCGCCGATGCCTAGGGCGAGCGTTAGGACTGCCACGGCTGTGAAGCCTGGAGCTTTGCGCAGCATGCGGGCAGCGAAGCGCAGGTCTCGCCAGCAGTTTTCAACAACAGACTCCCAGCTGCCAGAGCGAACGACTTCCCTCGTAAGTTCGAGAGTGCCCTGCTCAAGCCGGACCGCGCGGAGCGCTTCCTTCCGGCTCATGCCCAGCTTCATCTTTTCCACTTCAGCCATCTCGAGGTAGGCGCTTAGCTCCTCGTCCAATTCCCGATTGACCTTATTCCTCCGAACGAGGGACCGGAGCCCAGTTGCGATATTTCTGAGCAAATACATAGCTCACCCCTACGAAGCCTCCAAAATTCTGCCGATTGCCGCCACTTGCCTGCCCCATTCGCGCGTTTCGTTATTTAGCCTTTTTCGTCCCTCCGCCGTCAGAGCGTAGTACCTTGCGCGCCTGTTGTTTTCAGTGGGTTTCCATTCGCCATCGATTAGCCCGTCCCTTTCTAGTCGTTGAATGGCGAGAAATAACGAGCCCGCGTTCAGGCGGAAAACGCCCTTACTTATCTGTTCGATTCGCACGGAAATCCCATATCCATGCATAGGCTCCAGCGCCAACGTTTTTAGGATGAGCATATCGAGCGTGCCCTGGACGAGATCACTCGGCTTATCAGCCATAAAAGCTATTCCTCCTGGCAACCAAGAGGAGAATATACCTCTCATCCTGTTTGTCAAGAGGAGACCTTCTGAGAAGGGCTTAAGCTGGCGAGCGAGAACTATAGGGATTAAGGTTGCCAAAAGGGTGGGAGGCGGTGACGCCTTTGGCCTCGGTGACGTTGAGGGTGGGACCGGCGGGGAGGCGACCCAGCGCGCGCGGAGGAGCCTGAGACGTGAGTAAGTCACAGGGGGGAAAGGACTTACCACAAAACAAAAATATTTGTAATCTGGCCTTGACAAGTGGGTTAAGTGTCTGGTAGACTTATCCCCGTAGAAAAGTGCGCCCCGGTTACACCGAGGGCGCTTTCTTTTTGGGGAAACCTTTAGCGTCCCGGCTTGGCCGAGGACGCTTTTTTTGTTTTAGGGTTGTTTTTTTCTTGCGCCCTGGTTTTCACCGAGGGCGTTTTTGTTTTTGGGGCGCGGCTTGGCGGGCCCCGAATGTTTTCCCTTCCTTCTGTTTTTGTTATTGCGGTTGCTAGGCCAATCTCACCCCACTCATTCCTTGTCGGCGAAGCGGAGAAGATGCCGGCCCTCCTCCGCTCGGAATGACATCACAAGGAAAAACGAAAACAAAAGAAAGAGAAAAGCAGATCCCTCTCTCCGCTCGGGATGACAACCGAGAGGATGCCGACTCCCCGGTAAGGGCCGAGACGCGCGACCTCGCCAGGGTAAACGTTCGAGCGCGAAAGCCAAACGCGTTACATTGAAGTCCTAAATCACTGAAGGATGCAAATTATGAAGAGCAAACAAATTGACGGGACCAAAATCTGGAAACAATTGGAAGACATGCTTGTGCCGCGGCTGCGCTTGACCGTGACGGAGCACGCGGTCTATTCACATCTGGTGCGGCATAGCCGCCTGGAAGGAAAGCTGCGGGCGCGGTTTTCGATTTCGGGGATCGCCCGTCATATCAGGCTGTCGATGGGGCCCGCGAGAGATGCGGTGCGGCGATTGGTCGAACATGGCGCATTGCGCCTGGTCGAGCGAAGCAAAGCGGGTTACGTGGTCGAGGTGCGCCTGCCCGAAGAGATTCGCGCGGCGCGCACCGATAGCACTGGGGCTAACGACGCGGGACGCGCACCGCGGGCGAGCAATATTGAAGAGATGGATTTCCTGCAAAATAGGGCGCTGCGGCAGGCGATCCACGCGCGGGACGGCGCGCGTTGCTCTTACTGTTTGCGTCAGGTGACGCCCACGGTGAAATGCCTTGACCATGTGGTGCCACGCGCGGAGGGCGGGCGCAATTCCTACCGCAACCTGGTGTCGTGCTGCCTGGAATGCAACACGAATAAGGGAGAACGTCAGGCGGAGGATTTTCTGCGGGGGCTCTATCGCGAGCACCGCTTGAGCACAGCAGATCTGGCAGACCGTCTGCGCGCGCTTGAGGCGCTCGCCGCAGGAAAGCTGCGACCCGCTTTCGCTGCCGCGTGATCAGAACTTGTCTGGCTCTGTTGACATCCTCTATTCGCGCCGCGCTTGTCATCCCGAATTCCCGCGCTTTTAGCGGGGTGAGGGATCTGCTTTTCGCTTGTCCGTGGCCATATCCCCAGGAAGTCAACAGAGCCAGATAGCTTCTAGTGCTTAGCAAAGTTGCGCGTGGCGGTGATGCCTTTGGCTTCGGTGACGGTGGCGCCGGCAGGGACGCTCGAGATTCCGACTTTGGGGAAAGAATCGTGGTCCGGTGGGCCCCGCGGGGCGTCCCTTGGACCTTTTTTCGAGGTATAATTGCACGTATGAACAGGGAAGCTACGGATTTGTTGAAGAAGGCCCTCTCTCTCCCTGTCGCGGAACGCGCCGATCTCGCTGGCTCTCTGATCGAGAGCCTGGACGATTCGGAAGATGATTCTATCGCGGCGGCCTGGGACGAAGAGATCGCCCGCCGCATGGCCGAGCTCGATTCCGGCAAGGTCAAGCCAGTTTCCCTAGAGGAAGCCCGCCGCCGGCTGTCTTCCGCCATCGAATGATCGCACCCCAATTCTCTTTTCACCCAGCCGCGATCGAGGAAGCGGAATCTGCGGCGCGGTGGTATCGCGAGCGCAGCCCGCTAGCTGCGGCAAGGTTTGTCGATGAACTCAATCGAGTGGTTGACAAGATTGTGGATGCTCCCTTGCGCTGGCCGCGTGGAGCACGTGGCACTCGAAAGGTCAAGCTGCCATGCTTCCCATTCTTGGTGATCTATCGAGAAGCAGAGGGCATCGTTTTCGTCTTGGCTATTGCCCACGGGCGTCGTCGCCCTGGCTATTGGAAAAATAGGCTGTAATCGTCCGCATGAGACCGATCCGCCAGTTACCGGGAGTTAAAGTGGCGGGAAGCGGTGATGCCTTTTCCTTCGGTGACGGTGATGGCGGCGCCGGCGGGGACGCTCGAGAGGCGGTCGACTTGGCCGCTGGGCCAGCGAATTTCGATGGTGTCGGCTTTTTCGTTGTGGGCCAGGCCGAAGGTCAAAACGAGTTCGCTGGCGGAGAGATAGCTGGAGCCGCTGCGCAGTATTTGCGTTTGTGTTTCGCCGCCGGTGGTCAATCGCACGGTCGCACCGATGCCATCGCGATTGGATTTTGCGCCGATCAATTTGATGCGCAGACTCTTGTTCGATGCCGCGGCGCCCTGCGCCTCATTCCTGAACAAATAGACCGGCCCGCCGTTGGTGGAGAGCAGCAAGCCGAGGCGGCCGTCGTTATCAAAATCCGCGTAGGCGGCGCCGCGACCGACTCGGGGGGCGGCAAATGCTTGCCCCAGTGATTTCGTGACTTCTTCAAATCTTCCTTTGCCGATATTGCGGAACAAATGCGGCGGCATGGCGTATTTTACGTTTGCCTGGACGCGCTGGATATCGGCGTCAATGTGGCCATTCGCCACCAAGACGTCGGGCCAGCCGTCGAGATCGTAATCGAAGAAAAAGCACCCAAAACCGAGCGTCAGGAGAGAATTGCGGCCGATTTCTGAACGCGGAGCTTCGTCGACGAAGAGTCCTTTTCCTTCGTTGTGATAGAGCGAAAGCATCTGGTTTGAGAAATTCGTAATCAGCAGGCTTGGGAAGCCAGAGTGATCGTAGTCGGCGGCGTCCACGCCCATGCCGGCGCGGGCCACGCCGTCTTCACTGAACGCGATGCCCGCGACGACCGCTTTTTCGGTGAACGTACCGTTGCCGTTGTTGCGGTACAGCTTGTTTGGCTGTGTGTCATTCGAAAACAAAAGATCGGGCCAGCCGTCATTGTCGAAATCTAGAACGGCGACTCCGAGAGTCTTCGACGTGGGATCACCGAGTCCGGACTTCTGGGTCACGTCTTCAAACGTGAAGTTGCCGCGATTGTGCCAGAGACGGACGGACGTTCCTTTATAGGATTCCGGTGTGCAATACGATTTGCTTTTGCCGTCGAGCGTGCAATAGAGATCGGTCTCCGGCGTCCATTGGACATAGTTGCCGACGACCAGATCGAGGTTTCCATCCTTGTCATAATCGACCCAAGCCGCGCTGGAGCTGAATTCTTTTGGGCCTTGCAGGCCGGCTCCCTTCGTGACGTCCGTGAAAGTTCCGTCGTTGTTGTTGTGAAAAAGGCGGCTCTGGCCGTACGCGGTGACGAAAAGATCGTCGTAGCCGTCGTTGTCGTAGTCGCCGACGGCCACACCCATTCCAAACATTTCGACGTCGAGTCCCGCCTTGTGCGTTACGTCGGTGAATGTGCCGTCATGATTGTTGTGGTAGAGCTTGGGCGTGGAGTGCTTCTGAACGTGGCCGGGCCAGTCCATGCCATTCACGAGGAAAATATCGGGCCAGCCGTCGTTGTCGTAGTCGATGAAGGCCACACCCGGTCCCATGGTTTCCGGCAGGAATTTCTTTCCGTAAGCGGCATTGTTGTGAGCGAAGTGGATCCCGGCCGTTTGCGTGACGTCGCGAAACTGAATCGTGGAGGTATCCGGCGTCGCTCCAATGCCTCTCTTTCCAATCAACGCTACGGCCACCGCAAGAAATAAGATTGTTGCAAGCGAACGCTTCACCATTCCCCCAGGTTTCAGTCGCGGCCAACGCCGAGTGCATCGGCGGCGCGATTGATGTAGTTAAACCACGACGCGATCAGTGTAATTTGCAGGATGCCGCGATCGTCAAAGCCCGCGGCGCGCAGCTTGGCGTGATCTTCCGGGCCGCATCTCGTGGCATCTTTGGTCAGCTTCACGACGTAATCCAGCATGGTGCGATCCTGTTGACTGATGGGCGCAGTTCGATAGTCGCTGCGCAGTGCGTTGACCATCGTTTCATCCAGCGTGACCCTACGCAGAAACTCTGCGTGTGACTCGATTCAATAGTGGCAGCGATTCGTCACCGAAACCATGGTGGCGATCATTTCGTGCTGATGCCGCTTCAGCGGCAAGTCCGGCGACATGAGCGCTCCAAACGTGCTGAAAGCGTGAAAGAGCACGTCGGGGAGAAGGGTATGGCTCGCCACGATGCCGGACGTTGCGCCATCACTCACGGGGTGAACCGGAGTGGCGTATTCGATGGGATAGAGCTTGCGTTGCGCTTCCATCGCGTTCTTGACGCGCTCGTCCTCTTCCATCGGCACAGTCTTGATCCAGGTCACGAGGAAAGCTCCTTGAGTTGGGATGGGCTCAGGCGAAGAGGGCGTAGCCCGCCCCGGCGGGCGCCCCTACAATGAACATGGCATGACGTTGCGGAGCTAAGCTCAGTCTTTTCCACTTGGCGCAGCTCCTTGCGGCGACGTGCGGGCCGCGGATGGTTTCGACTTTTGTTTCGTTTGCTGGCTGGTTGCGAGAGCGACGCTGACGTGTTCGTGAATGGCTTGCCGCTCGTTGTTGTCCTCGGGATGAGTCTGGCGGTACGGCCCGGTGATGGCTTGCGCGGACTCGTCGGCCTTGAATCGCAGATAGCGCGCTTTGTGTTCGTTGGCTTTGGCGTCATCGCCCAAACCGTTGTAGCACAGCATCAAATTATAGTGTGCCTGTAAGTCTTCAGGATCGATCGAAAGCGTCTGCTCAAATTGTTTCACCGCGTCGGCATAGCGCTTCTGCAAGAAAAGCACGCGGCCCAGTTCGTTACGCACCACACGGTCGCGCGGGAATTGCGCGAGCACGGTCTGCAAGTGATTCATTGCGCCGTCATAATCACCGTCTTCCTTGAGCGCGCGCGCGTAGAAGTAATTGGTGCGCGCCAACTGCGGATTGATGGCGAGCGATTTTTCCAGAACTTTGCGCGCGCCCGCGGTATCACCCTCTTGCAGCAAAGCCCGGCCGATGTTCGTCCAGCCGTCGGGATTTTGCGGATCCGCCTCCGTGATTTTCTCGAAAGCCGCCGCGGCCGCTTTCAAATCGCCTTGCAAAAAGAGCCCGATGCCGTAGTCGTTCCAGCGTGTCCAATCTTCCTTGGTTCTGGTTGTTTTTGGTTGCGGGACCGCAGCGCTGCGAGGAAGAACGCGCAGCGTCTTGGTGTCCTCCGCAATTATGGTGATGGGAAGATCGGGGATTGTCTTGAGGTTCCCGGACACGCCCGAAGTGTCGCCGTTGAACCACCACTGGCGGTCATCGTAGTCAGGTGTGGTCTTTAAGCGGTTCGTCAACGGAGTATTTCCAACGAGTGCTGGTTGCTCGATACCCGCGAAAGAGAAATGCGTATTGAACCAGCTAAACTTGCGATAGTTCAGTTTGGCATGCAACGTAATCTTGTCGCCGGCATTTTCCGGGATGTGCAAACGAAAATGCGCCGTGTCCGCCGCGCCCGGAGGAATCAAATGCACATACACTACCGAACGCGTCGCCCAGGCATTTCGTTTGTTGATGGGATTGCCATGGCCATCGATTTGTAGCGAACGATAAAAGTGCGCACCCGGCTCCACAGGCCCTTTCCCATCATCCTCGACTTTTCCACTCCAGAAGATCGTCAGCCCTTTTTCATCCGCGGCTTGCAGCTCGAGCCAGACATCGAAAGCGTCCACCGTGCCGCCGGGAAAAAAGTGCCCGACTTTGCGCGTGCGCACCACCACATCCACGCGAACGTCGTCGCCCTTCCGAACGGCCGCGTCGGTGCGATCAATGGGAGCAGTGATGGGGCGGACTTCTCCGGCCGGGCCTTTCGGAAGGGAAGTATCGGACTCCTCGCCGACGGCAAAAGTCGTCGAAAGCTCCGTCTTCCCCATTTCGTTTCGTGCCGGCGCATTCGTTTCTTTCCCCGCCGGAGAAATCGCGAAAATATCCACGCTCAGTTGCTTGTCCTGCAAAAACTTCTTGGCGAATTCGTACTGTGCCTGATCCTGATTCGCCGTTGGCACCGCCGTATTCGCCCCGGGGAAACGATGCGAATGCACCAGCCCGTTCACGTTCCCGTCATCGTTTGAGAGCACCTGCGGCATGTGGCAATCCGCGCAATTCATCGGTGACTTGGGATAATAAAACGCGCGCGCGCCCTGCCCGGATACGCCGCTGGCCTGCCAGTTGTCGTATTCATTGAAGCCGCGAATCCAACGGTAATGATTTACGGGGACATCCAAGTGAACCTTGTGGCACGATGAACAAAACTCCGCCGTATCTGCGCGCATGAACGGTTTCAGGAAAGTGCGGCGGTGCGGCTCGGGGTTCAGCCGAACCACAAAGTCATGCAGCTTACGCACCAGTGGATTCTCGCTGGCCGCCATTTCGTGGAGCTTGGGATACTCCAGAAAAAAGTCGCCCTGCCCCATGGTGCTCTTCACTTCCACAATGCTGTGGCACATCATGCAGCCCAGGCCCGCGCGCGCTTCCGGCCTGTCAACAATCTGCTTGATCGGCGTATCGAACAAGCCGCTGTAGAGCAGAGCGGGATCGTGGCACCCTGCGCACCACTTCGACGAACGAACGCCCGCAACTTCCTGCATGTACTCGATGCTCTTGCGGTACCACTGGTTGTTGAACGAAGAGAAATGATGCATCGAACTGTCCCACTGCTTATAAATATCGGCGTGGCAACGCTGGCAAGCATCCGACTTCATGAAATATTGCGACGGGATATTGATGCCTTGTTTGGTTTGCGCGGAGCTGGGGAAGAATTTTCCTTGAGGGCCGTCGCCTTCGCCGTCCATGGTTTCCGCGGGCATCAGCGGATTGGAGATACGATTGGCGTTCTTCCAGGCGACCGTTCGGGTCCACCACGTGCCTGCCGCAATTCCCGCGATCAACAGCGTCAGCGCGACGAATCCCAAACCACGCCGAAGGAACCCATCACCCAGCCACCCTTTTGAGATGAGCCGGGATGTTGCCAGAAAGAGCATGCCGAGAACGCACAGCGCAATATGCGCATAAAGCCAGGGCTTCAGCCGAAGCGGCGTCCCTATCTTGATCAACAACAAGCCAAGAATCGTTCCCACCGCCAGTGAGATCCATCCCAGGCGGGCCAGCAGCGATTCATAGCGCAGCAAACGTCCCGCGAAAACAGGGAGCAGAATCGTCAGAACGATTCCGATCCCGACATGCAGCAAATCCACGACAAAGTAAGGAATGGTGGCCGAAGGATAAGCGTACAGGTAGACCGCGCTCAGCGTCAGCGCTGCCAGGATTCGCGCCAGCCACCGCTTTACAAATTCAATCTGCATCATCGCCACCCGGGTGCGCGGTTTGTGGTTGCAAAAACAGCGGCCGGATGTCTAGGTAACATCCGGCCGCAATTCAGTTTGGGGTGCCCCGAAGCGAGCCAAGATTTGGCAGTGCTAGAGGCGATGTAGCTTGTGGACATAATTTATATGTTTTGGCGCAGAGGCTGGCAATACTGCAAAAGGATTAGAATCTGGATGATAATGCAAAAGCATTAGAGAACTCGCAATAATACAAAAACACTAGAAACCGTCTTGCGGTTCTATCCCTTTTGTTTCCAGGCATTTATAGCATTTCCCGGCCCGGAGGTCCTTGTACTCTTCCGTGCGTCCGCTGGGCCAGTCAATCACCACCCGATCGATTTTTTCGCGCTTGCCCAATCCAAATGTAACTGGCATTTCCGATTGCGATAAATAGCTGGAGCCTGCTCGTACCATCCGCGATTGCGTTTGTCCCTCGTGGAAAATGCGAACGGACGCGCCGATGGCGTCGCGATTCGATTTCGTGCCCGTTAAATGAAACCGAATGCTACGAAAATTCGCTGTTTGATCGTTCCGGTACAGATACGCCGGCCCATTGTTCGTGGTCATCAGCAAATCCAGGTCGCCGTCGCGATCGAAATCGCCGCCGGCCAGCCCCCTTCCCACCTTGGGCGTCTCGAATCCTCCGCCCGCGCTATCCGCTACGTCACGAAACTTCCCGTTACTCTGGTTCAGAAAAATTTGCGGCGCTTGGGCATATCCGATGTTGCCGCGGATATTGCGGACCGTTTCATCGATGTGGCCATTCGCCACCGCCAAGTCCAGGGCGCCATTGAGGTCGATATCAAGGAACATGCAGCCAAAACCGAGAGTGTTTCTCGATGCTGCACCGATTCCGGATGGAATGGACACGTCGTCGAAAACTCCGGGAGCCGTTGCGCGATACAGTCCAATCATCTCGTTATCGAAGTTGGTGATGGCCACCCCGGGCTTGCCCGAACCATCGAAATCTCCTGTGTCAACGCCCATGCCAGCCCGCGCTTTTCCTTCCGTGCTGAACGCCAGGCCGGCTTCCACTGCGACATCCTTGAATTTGCCATTCCGCAAATTCCGGTACAGTTTGTTTGGTTGCGTGTCGTTGGCCACGAGCAAGTCCGGCCAGCCGTCCTGGTCGTAGTCGAACATCGCCACTCCGAGAGATTTCGAGCTGCTGTCAAAGATGCCGCTGGTTGCGGTCACATCTTCGAAAGTTCCGTTGCCGCGATTGTGGAAGAGCCAGCACGTATCGCCGCGATACGCTTCCGGAGTGCAATACGATTTATGAGTACCGTCGAGGCTGCAAAAGACATCGTGCTCCGGCGACCAGCGCACATAGTTGCAGACGAAAAGATCAAGCAATCCATCGCGGTCATAATCAAACCACACCGCGGATGTGCTGAAGCCCTGACGCCCGAGCAAACCGCTCGAGCGCGTGGCGTCCACGAACGTGCCGTTGCCGGTGTTGCGAAAGAGACGGCTTTGCCCCACGCAAGTGACGAAAATGTCTGGAAAACCGTCGTTATTGTAGTCGCCAATGGCTACTCCCATGCCGTACAGCTCGACGTCGAGGCCCGCGCCCTTGGTCACGTCCGTAAAAGTGCCGTTGCGATTGTTGTGGTAGAGCTGCAGCGCAGAGCGCTGGCGTTTGTGCCCCGGCCAGTCCATGCCATTTACCAGCAGGATGTCCTGCCAGCCATCGCCGTCGTAATCGAGGAACGCGCAGCCCGATCCCAGAGTCTCCGGCAGCAGCTTGCCGCCATAGGCGCCGCTGTTGTGGCGGAACTGAATCCCGGCCGCGTGCGTAACATCCGTTAGATGGAATCCCAACGATGCCGCCGGATCCGCGCGTGTCCACGCTGGCTCTGCCACCGTGACGATTCCCGCACCCAATGCTGTGAAAAGAAAGTCGCGCCGGTTCACGGCAGATTCACCAGCCCATTGCGAATCGCGTACACCACCAGCTCCGCCGTCTTGTGAATCCCGAGCGTGTCCATGATATTGGCGCGGTGCACCGCAACTGTATTCACGCTGAGATGCAAATCCACAGCGATTTCCTTGTTGGACTTCCCAGCCACAATGTTCGACAGAATTTCCAATTCGCGCGGCGTCAATCCTCCACCGCGCTCCCCTTTGAGCGCATCCGGGCGCGACACCTGAGGGTCGAGCACGGTCTTTCCTGCCGCGATGCTCTTGACCGCGCTGACCAGGTCGAGGTCCATAGCGTTTTTCAGCACGTAACCGCGCGCGCCCGCTTCGAGCGCCTGGTTTACGAGAGTTTCCTCCGAATGCATGCTCAGCATCAGGATTCCCGCCTCGGGAAACTTCTCCAGAATTCTTCTTGTTGCTTCGATGCCGCTCAGCTGCGGCATCGCGCAGTCCATCACGGTCACTCTGGGGCGCAGTTCGCAAGCCATCCGTACCGCTTCTCTGCCGTCGCTGGCTTCTCCGACGACGGAAATGTCCGGGTCATCTTCCAGCATGCGGCGAAATCCGCGTCGCACCAATGCGTGATCGTCTGCGAGCAGGACCGTAATTTTACGCGCCATTGGCATCGACTTTTGCCCTGGGGATCTGGAGACGGACTTTCGTTCCGCCTTGCGGCCTCGGCGAGACTGCCAGCGTGCCGCCTATCAATTCGGCGCGTTCGCGCATGGCCACCAGGCCGATCCCGCGTTGCATTTTTTCCGCTACAAAACCCGTCCCATGGTCTTCCACTTCGAGTTCCAGCGAATCCGGCGAAAACTTCAGCCGGATCCACGCGTCACTCGCGCCGGAATGCCGGCTCACATTATTGAGCGCTTCCTGCAGCACGCGGTAAATATGCACGCCGGCGCTCGTTTCCACGGCGAAAGAGTGGCCTGTCTTCTCGTAATGGAGTGAAATACCGGTTTGCCTCCCCACCGTGGGAATATACCAGTCCAGCGTGCTTTCCAAGCCGGCTTCTTCGAGTAGCACCGGATGAAGGGCCTGCGAGAGTGTCCGGATATTGTTCAGTGTCGATTGCGCGATCTCCTGCACTTCTTTCAAATCCTCGCGCAACGGTGACCCTTCGGGAGCATGTTTTCCCGCGCGGCCCAGCATCGACCCAATCGCCGTCAGCACTTGTCCGAACTCATCGTGCAATTCGCGGGAAATGTGGCGCAGTGTCGATTCCTGCGTAGAGATCAGTTTTTGCGCCAAGTCGCTGCGTTGCTCGGAAAGTTCCGCCAGGCGCGCAAAAATCTGTCGGTTGCTCCGAATCAAATACAGGCTCGTCAGAACAATAGCGATGAGCGTTGCCGCCAGGAAAATATAGAGCTGGCGCTGCACGCCATCGTAAATCTGCGCGATGCGCGCGGCGGCCTGCTCCTCGCCTTCGTTATTTCCTACCAGTAGCCGCGAAACCGCTGTGCTGAGGGCTTGTTGCCGCGCCTGCAGCGACAAGCGAATTTGCTCGCGCGCCTCCGCATCTTTCCCGCTCTCCGCCAGCGCGAACATCCGGTTTACGGCGTCCCAAAACTGCGAGACGGATTGCGTGAGGTACAGACGCTGCTCCGGTGTGCGGTTCGCTCCGGCCAGGTTCTCTTCCAGTTTCAAGCCTGTATCGAGGTCCTGGCGAATGCGTTCGAATTGGGCGGTCCAGGCCTTGAGCGGGTAAGTTTCCGTGGTGTCCAGCATGTCCCGCATAGCCAGCGCGATGGAATTGAGGTCATTCTGCACGCGCAACAATTGAAGCGAATCTCTGCGGTTGCGATCCACCATCTCGCTCTGCAGTTTTCGCAGACCGGTCAGTTGTGCAGTGATGTAGTAAGCGTAAGCCAGCACTGCGGCCAGCGTGATCACCAGCCCTAGCAGCAGTCCGTTCGTGGGTGAGCGTTGCGAGGATGCGGCATTTGGCACGGCCTAAGAATACCTCAGGCTGCGGTCTGTCGCCGCAAGGAGAGCACCAGAAAAATTAGCGCCGCCGCGCCAACCAGAGGCACGAGCAAGCCAACGCGCAAGCTGCCCGAGAACTGAGAGACCGCCCCGATCAAGCCTGGGCCCGACGATCCCCCGAGAGACGCGAGAGCAAATAAAATCCCCCCAATTTTCTTCGCTCGAGATCCGTACCACCGCGAGAACCAAGCTATGAAAATGGGATAGACGCTGGCGCATCCCAGACCCGCAAGAAAGACCGAGACGGTTGCCACTGGCAACGATCTGGCTCCGATCAGCAAGGCCGTAGCTCCTGCTGTCAGGCTCAGTGCGCCCAGCACTATTTTTCTCTCTTTCAACCGAAGCAGAACCATGGGGGCGGTGGCTCTGCCAATGGTGAGTCCGGCGTAGAAAAACATAGGGGCGAGCGTTGTGAGGCTTGTAATTCCGCTGGCCAGCCGCTTGGCGTATTCCGCGGCCCAGATGCCGATGCCGTTTTCCGTGGCCACATAAATGAAAAACATGGCGGCCAAGGTAATCGTGACGGCGAGTCCGACGGACGGAGACGCTGGTTCCGCTGTACCGGCGTTCTTTTTCTCATGGGCCTGCACTCCAAAATTGGCGAACAACAGTCCTAACGCCAAAATTCCGCCAAAGATGGCTGTGCCTATCAGCATGATGCCAAGCCCGTTGCGCCTAAGCGCCAGCGCGACCAGGGGGGAACAGGCCATCGCCCCCGCGCCCCACGCAAAATTGAGCTGGTTTAAGAGCGAAGCACTCTTTGCTCCTCCCAGTTCCGCGACAAACAAATTTGTCCCCGGCGTGATCAGCCCGTAGCCCAAGCCGAACGCCGCGGTCGCCACTAAGGCAACGCTGTGCGTGTCTGCATTAAGGAATGCGAGCCCACCTCCCATCAGGGCGTAGCCCAAGACCAGAGCCGGGCGGTATCCGCGCCATGCAGCAATCGCGCCAGATGCCAGGCTGCCACCCAATGCAAAGAGGAATTGAATCGTGGAAAAGAGTCCGGCCTGTCCATCATCGAGAGACCACCGGCGGATAAAAATGGGCAACATCGGCCCGATGATGGTGGTCGCGATTCCGCTCAGCACAAATCCTGCGAAAAGCAGGATGAGCAGGTTTCGGTGGCTGTGCGTCCCGGTGATAGCCGAATTCTGTTCGCTCATGGGTAATTGGCTATTCTGAGGGACACCGCAATTTCAAGCAACTTCGCGCTTCTGAAAAATCCTCCTGCCTGGAATTCGAAAGTTCGATACTCTTTAGCCTTCCCTTTTCAGGGAAGATGGCTACCCATGATTGAAGTCGGGCTTGTCGGATTCGGTCTCGCCGGCCGCGCGTTCCACGCGCCGGTGATCCGCGCTGTGCCAGGTCTGCATCTCGCCGCGATCCTGCAGCGCAGCGGCACAGAAGCGACGGAGAAATATCCGGATGTTCGCGTTGTGCGGAGCATGGAGGAATTGCTCGCGATCCGGGAAATTCGCCTGATCGTGATTGCTACTCCCAACGCCACGCACTATCCGTTCGCAATGCGATGTCTCGAGGCCGGCCGCGATGTACTCGTCGATAAACCGTTCGCGACAACCTTTGAGGAAGCTAAATCGCTTGTGGAGATTGCCAGGGAAACTGGCCGCTTGCTCACCGTGTATCAAAACCGGCGATACGACGGCGACTTCCAAGCTATACGGCAGCTGGTCGAAGCCGGCACGCTGGGGCGCATCGTACGGTTCGAAACGACTTACGACCGTTTCCGGCCGCAGCTCAAGCCAGGCGCGTGGCGCGAGACCACACAGCCCGGCAGCGGAATTCTCTTCGACATCGCGCCGCACCTGATCGACCACGCGTTAGTCCTTTTTGGGTTGCCGGAAGCCGTGACCGCCGACGTCCGAACTGAGCGCGAAAACGCCCTCGCGGACGATGCCTTCGATATCACGCTTCACTATGAAAAGGGCATGCGCGCCGTTCTTCGTTCCAGTATCCTCTCTACGGCGCCGCGCCCCCGTTTCGTTCTGTTCGGCACGCAGGGCAGTTTTGTGAAACAAGCTTTTGATCCGCAAGAAATGAATCTCCGCCGCGGCTTCATTCCCGGAGGCCAGCCTTGGGGCTACGAACCGGAAGAAAACTGGGGCGTATTGACCATCCCGGCCGGCGAATCGTTCGAACAGCGGCGCATTCCTTCGGCCACCTGTGATTACCGCGATTACTACGCGAATCTCCGCAACGCCATTCTAGGAAAAGCTGCTCTAGCTGTGACTCCCGAATATGCGCTTGATGTCATGCGCATGCTCGATCTGGCGCGGGCAAGCAGCGAACGCCGATGCACCCTTCCTGGGCCTTCCAAAACATCTGACACTTTGTAGAGCAATTACGGGACACGCGGAAAATCAGTTCATCAATGAGTCGTCAGAGTTACATTGAAGACGGCGTTGCAATTGGTAGAGGGATCGTCCGTGACGTTGGTGGACACGTCGCCGCTCTTGATAGAAAAATCCAGCGGCTTCTTCGGCAGATTTGGCAGCCCCGTGACGCGGGCCTTGCCATCGCTGTTGGTGCCGATTTCAACCTCCGACTTGCGCTTGCTCAGAAATCCGTACTTGATCGTAAGGCTGATCTTGGCGTTAAAAATTGGTTTGTCTGCGCCATCTTTCACAAGAAAATCCGCGCGGCATGAGCCGAGGCCAGCGTCAACCACGGGAACTTCCGGTGAATCGGCAGTGGTGGTTCCTTCGCAAACGAGGAGAAAGAGGATTACGCAGAGCGATGGAACGATTCGAGCCCGCCACAGCCGTATTTTTGACATAATGCCTCCGCTCACAAAATCTACGCCGGTCCTTGCGCGGTTGCAATTCCGTTGTTCGGTTTTGTTTGCGCCCAGTTCATTCGGCCCACACTTTTCACTAAGCATTGAAGGACTTCCGCGTATAATCTGTTTTCTCTAAGCAACGGAAGGAGCGCCACGCCGGACATGGCCGTCGAACTAGCACCGTCAATCCTGTCAGCAAATTTCGCGCGGTTGGGCGAGGATGCAAAAGCGGCGCTGGACGGCGGTGGCGCCGTCCTTCACGTGGACGTGATGGATGGCCACTTCGTGCCGAATATCACGATTGGGCCTTTGGTAGTCGCCTCGCTGCGGAAAACGCTTCCGAATGCCATCCTCGATTGCCACTTGATGATTGAAAATCCGGACGACTATATTCCCGCATTCGCCGAAGCCGGAGCGAGCTGGATCTCCGTGCACCAGGAAGCTTGCGTACATCTCCATCGCACGCTGCAGCTGATTGAATTACACGGCTGCAAGTCTGGCGTCGTGCTGAATCCCGCAACGCCGGTGCACATGGTGGATGAAGTTCTGGATATGGTGCACCACGTTTTGATCATGTCCGTAAATCCAGGGTTCGGAGCGCAAAAATTTATTCCCGGCGCGCTGCACAAGGTCAAGACGCTTGTCGAAGTGCGTGAATCGCTGGGGCTGTCTTTTCGAATTGAAATTGATGGCGGCGTGTCGCTCGATACGGTCGGCGAGATTGTGCGCGCGGGCGCGGAGCTGCTTGTTGCTGGCAACGCCGTCTTCAGCAAAGGCGACATCCGGGAAAACGCAAAAAAGCTATTGGAAGCGGCGCGCGCGGCCAAGCTTACTCGCACCTGAACAACTCAGCGCAACAATTCTTTCCGGGAACACATATACGCCTTTTTACTGCTCTTGATAATTCCAAGTCAGGCCGCCATCGACGAAAAATGTTGTTCCGGTGGCGTAGTCGGATTCCGAACTCGCCAGGAAGACGGCCATGGAGGCCACGTCTTCCGGTTTGCCCAGCCGCTTGAGCGGGATGTTTTGGAGCAAGGCGGTGAGCTTGGCGGGGTCGTTTAAGAGCTTTGTATTGATGGGGGTTTCGATCGCGCCTGGCGCGATGTTGTTGATGGTGATGCCGAGCGGGGCGAGTTCGATGGAAAGATTGCGCGTCAACATTTTTACGCCGCCTTTGCTGGCGCAGTAGGAAGTGAAATGCGGGAAGGGAAGCTCTTCGTGCACAGAGCTGATGTTGATGATTTTACCGCCGGCTCTGGCCTGCATGCGGTGCTTTACGAACGCCTGAGTAATAAAAAAGAGGCCTTTTAGATTGACGTTCAGGACCGCGTCATAATCAGCTTCGGTGGCGTCCCAGAAATCAGCGTGGCGTTCGAGCCCCGCATTGTTGACGAGGATGTCGATCTTTCCAAATTGCGCGACGGTGGCAGCGATGAATTTCTGTCCGTCGGCGACGAGCCCCACGTCACATTGGAATCCCACCGCCTTTCGCCCCAGCTTGCGAATGTCCGCAGCTACTTCCTCCGCTCCCGCCTTGTTGGAGCGGTAGCAAAAGGACACGTCCGCACCTTCCTGCGCGAGGCGCTGGGCGATAGCGAGCCCGATGCCCTGGCTTCCGCCTGTGATTGCCACCACTTTGCCGTCCAACCGGTTTGCCACGATGATCTCCTCACGCGTCGTTCTTGGATCTGATGCGGCAACTTGATTTTTGTTTCAAATTTGAATCTCCAGAAATTGGCATTGGATCTGTTATCTGGATTCTGGCCGAGCTATTCGCGCTGGAAGGCGAAGTTATCGAAATGGAGGGCCTGTGGATTCGTGAACTCGAAAGCGACTTTGGAACTGGGAGTTTGCCAGGCAGTGCGCAGGCGGCGGATCTCACCAGGCTTAAGAGTAAGGGAGACTGTTTGCCTTTCCGGGGAAGAAACTTTGAGCGTTGTCTCGGCAGGACCGTCATTGTAAACGTCGAAACCAAGGAAGACACGAGGAGCAAGAAAGTGGAACTCGGCGTGGGAAGTTGAGTTTGCTAAAGCCAAGTGAAACGTGCCGAACTTGCCGAAGGGAGCAGCGATTTTCCAGGCGCCTGTGCCCCAGTCGAACAAGTTTGAAGGGTAGGTACCGGAAAGGACTGTATTGGCGGGCAGGTGCGGATCGTCAAAAGTGACGAACGCAGGTGGAATGACGTCGCTGCTGCCTTGAATGTCCACGTCGCGCGAATCGAGATGATGAACGCGGAGGACCCTCGTGGAATCGTCAAATGTGTAGCCGGGAGCATCCAAATCCTGCCGCCGCAGGAGCGGGCGTCCGCCAGAGGAAACCATCTCCGGAAGGAAAGCGAGACGCAGGACTTCCGTGGAATCGGCATCGAAGGTGGAGTAGGTGATAGAGCCGCGGCGATAAGAGATTTTCGTAACGGGAGAGAGGCCGCCGAGGAGGTGAGACTCCGCGGAAGGAGCCCACTCCGGCACGGCCCAGAAGGCGTCCATTAACCGGCGCGGCCCGTCGGCGAACTGATCGGTCCA
>Ga0210406_10000211_pt1 | contig 89675 bp, 89 predicted proteins | sample IncBWC30MmetaG_FD_155454 | JGI IMG/M metagenome (GOLD analysis project Ga0210406, IMG submission 155454) | Forest soil microbial communities from Barre Woods Harvard Forest LTER site, Petersham, Massachusetts, United States - Inc-BW-C-30-M | ecosystem: Environmental > Terrestrial > Soil >...
CTGAGTGGCTTCCTGTGGAGACGATACGGACGAGAAAAAAGCAAAGTCAAAAGCCCCACGCTTTCAAAAACCGAAAGCATGGGCCACCCAAAACACTCTTAGGTCGTTAAAGCCTGCGCCACCCGCCACTCTCACTTCAGCGTTTTAAGGGCCTGCCACCCGCCCCCGATTTGCTGCCAGCGGTCCGATTTGTGGGCTCCGGTCGAGTCCCTCGGACTCCCGGAACCTGAGTTGCCGAAACGGTCGACGTCCACTATGAAGTTGACTCTAAACCCGCACCTTTCAAAAGCCAACCCCGAAAGGTGCGGCACCCACTCTTACTTCAGCGTTTTAAGGGCCTGCCACCCGCCAGGGCACCCAAAGTCGTCTTAGGATTTATCGTCCGGGCCACCCGTCCCACCCCGAGCGCTGTTTTAAAGTTAAGGTTAATCCACCGGCCGATTATGAGTGTATTACACGCCAAAGGAAGTACAAGGCGAAGACAAATGTCAAACCGGCGCCGATCCGAATTCGTCGTACCCTTGCTGGGTCGTCGCTTTTGTCCCGATCTTTCGCATAGATCGCGTCTAGAAGAGAATAGCAGGATGCGACGTTCACAATTCTGTACAGCGAGCCTAAAAGCAATAGGACACCGCTGGCCAGAGACAACAAAAATGAGCTTGTGGAACCCGAGTACTCAGCCGCGACTAACAGTTGGAGTGCCATCGATGCCTCTACCTGGAATGATACCGGCGGGTGGCCCAGGTACTCGGCCGCAAATCCTCTGGCGCAGTCGTACAGAACATGGTGAGAGGATACCACCGTTATAGTTCACTAGAGCGTTAGAATATGCGTGTATGGGTGCCCCACGTGTCGGTGTTACACGTGGGGTCTTTGAATTTGACTGATGCCTCAGAATTTGAAGCGCTACTATGGCCGGGGTGATCTGCACTTCCTCACGTTTAGCTGTTACCGGCGTTTGCCATTGTTGAAGACGGTCCGCGCGCGAAATCTGTTTGTGAAGGCGCTAGGCCAGATCCGCGAGCGATACAAGTTTCGCTTAGTGGGGTACGTGGTGATGCCGGAGCATGTGCATCTGTTGATCAGCGAGCCGGCGAAGGGTACGGCGGGTGGCCAAGAGAATCTACTCGCAAAATTTGTTTGGTGATGGAGCACGGCGTGAGTATATCATGCGGCACTATCCTATGTAGGTAGGAGATGAGGGTGCCGCACCCTTCGGGTTTAAGGGTGCGGGTTTTTCTTCGATGCGTAACCCGCTGCGACGCCATTACGGGCGAGACGATCTCCACTTTGTTACTTTCAGTTGCTACCGCCGACGGCCGTTTCTCGGGAGGCGGCGGGCGCGGGATCGTTTTGTGAAAATCCTGGACGAAGTGCGGTCCCGCAACGCTTTCCGATTGCTCGGGTATGTGGTGATGCCGGAACACGTGCACTTGCTGATCAGTGAGCAGAAGAAAGGCACGCCATCGAAAGCGCTGCAGGTGCTGAAACAAAAGGTTTCCCGTGCGCTGAAGGAAAAAGGGAAGAAGCCGACGCCGGGGCAATTGTCCCTGCCGTTTTCTGATGACACGACGGAGGCGGCGTTTTGGCAGAGGCGATTTTACGATTTCAACGTTTACTCCGGAAAGAAGCTGCGGAGGAAACTGGAGTATATGCACGCGAATCCGGTGAAACGAAAACTAGTGCTGCATCCCAAGGACTGGCCGTGGAGTAGCTGGTCGCACTACGCGAAAGCAGAGCAAGGTCTAATCCGAATCGACACTCTTGAGGAAAGTAAGCGCATGGAAAAGCAAGCGAGGAAAAGTCAAAATCCGCACCCTTAAACCCGAAGGGTGCGGCACCCCCGTTGTGCCAAGGTCGTAAGGGCCTGCCACCCGCCACCCCCGTTGTGCCAAGGTCGTAAGGGCCTGCCACCCGCCTACGACGGTTCTAAGCTGTTCCCATTGCTTCAACCGACAGCACAAGCCGCTTAAAAAGAGAAAGGTTCTCCGCACCACTCCAAAGAGAAAAAAACATTGCACATCAAGAGAGAATCTTTGAAACACCAACCCCAAAGGGTGCGGCACCCTCAAGCGAGGAAAAGTCAAAATCCGCACCCTTAAACCCGAAGGGTGCGGCACCCCCGTTGTGCCAAGGTCGTAAGGGCCTGCCACCCGCCTTACTCGTTGAAAAGGCGGGGCTGAGAAGCTGTAGCAGCAGCAGCGGCCGGTTTACGCCTTGCAATTCCGACGACGCCTAGAACGGTCACTTCGATGAGCGCGGCTCGCGGGACGAATATCCTGTCCGTTGAGGAATTCAGGTCCGGCGTGGTAATTTGCAGTCCGTTATCGAGGAGCGACAGCAAATCGTTTGGGACGACGCCTTCGAGAGTTTCGCCATCGTTGTAACGGAGCTTGACCCACAAGCCGTCAAGTTTTGGGCGGCTCAGGAATGCCTTACGCTCCGGTTCGAAGTCGTCGGAAAACTCGCGGACAAAATAGACGGAGCGAACGCGAGCCAGCGGAATCTCCACGTGCTCCCCGTCCGGCGTCAGCAGGTCGATTGGATCGGCCTGACCTATCCGGCCAGGGTTGAGGTAGCCGCGCAAGGGTTTCTTGTCGGCGAGCACAACAATGACCTTCTTGTGCGTTGAGGCTGGGGCTCGATTTTTCAAATTTCCGCGTTTCCCGGTCCGGAAGGCCCAGATTTGCCAATCGGCAAAATGTATGTTATGTTAAGCACGTTTTTCCTGTCAAGTTATTGTTTTCATTAGGGTTAGGGCCCCGGAGCACCGCCCTTTGACCGATAAAAAGCACATCCTCAAATCGGCGTCGATCATCTCCCTGGTCACCATCGCTAGCCGCGTCCTTGGCTACGTCCGCGACCAGCGCATTACCCTCCTGCTAGGCACCTCTTTCGCCGCCGACGCTTACGTTCTCGCATATCGTATACCCAATCTGTTCCGCCGCCTCGTGGCCGAAGGCTCCATGACGGCGTCCTTCATCCCGGTTTTTACCTCCTATATGCGGGAGAAGTCCAAGGAAGAGGTTTGGGACTTTGCGAACCGCCTCTTTTGGACCCTTTCCCTCGTCGTGGCGGTGATCACCATTCTGGGAATGGTGTTCTCTCCGGTGGTCGTCCACTTGTTCTCTGGCGAAAATGTTGCTCGCACTGAGGCCGTGGACCTCAACCGCATTATCTTTCCCTATCTCTTTTTTATCGCCCTGGCCGCGCTGGCCATGGGAATTCTCAACTGCTTCCACATTTTTGGCTTGCCAGCCGCGACTCCGGTCCTTTTGAATGTCGCGACCATTTTCTTTTCGGTCGGCATCGTTTGGCATTATGTCGGCGACCCGGCCAAGTCTCTCGCGATCGGAGTTCTGGTCGGTGGTGTCCTCCAATTCCTGATTCAGGTGCCATCCCTTGTCCGTAAGGGAATGAAGTTCACATTTGGAATCTCGTTCTCGCATCCGGCGATTCGGGATGTAGCGCGCTTAATGATCCCGCGGCTTTTCGGAATCGGCATCGGCCAGATCAATCTCTTGATTGACACGCGGTTTGCCACGGCTGCGCGCATGCCTGCCGGAAGCCTCGCTGCTCTCTACGTCGCTGACCGCGTCATGGAGCTGGTGCTTGGCGGTTACGCCATTGCCGTGGCGACGGCCATTCTGCCGATGATGTCGCATCAGGCGGCCGCCAAGGACTACGAGTCGCTCAAGAAAACGCTCTCGTTCTCCGTGCGCATAGTGGCGTTCATCACCATCCCGGCGGCACTCGGACTGATGATCCTTCGCGAACCGATCATCCGCGTGCTCTTCCAGCATGGCCAATTCGTAGCGGAATCCACGCGCTTGACGGCCCGCGCGCTTCTCTATTACGCCATCGGCCTCCCGGCCTTGGCCACCGTAAAGCTGGTGGTCCCGGCATTTTATTCCACTCGTGACACCAAGACGCCGGTCATCATTGCTTCCATCTCCCTGGTTCTGAATATCGTTCTGAACATCATCTTTCTGGAATTCTTCTTCAAGCGCGTCCAGAATGGCGGGCCGGCGCTTGCCACCGCCCTGGCGACATTTTTCGATTTCTTTGCGCTTCTGATTATTTTTCGTCTCCGCTACGGCCCGATGGGCACCATGGATATCTTCCGCTCCTTCTTCAAGGTTTCTCTATGCGCCAGCATCATGGGCGTAGCCTGCTGGTTTGGAAACTATTACACGGTTTTTACGATCCACTCGCGCTTCCTCGTGCAGTTGCTCGTTTTTTCCGGCCTAATTGTTGGCGCTACTGCACTCTATCTCGGCCTCGCCTGGCTCTTCCGTTGCCATGAGATCGAGGAGGTCTACGGGATTGCCACACGGCGTGCGGCTGGCGCTGGGAACGGATACGCGGAGAGCTGATGGAAATTTCGGCAACCATTTCGTCGTTTTTGACTCACGTGCGGGTGGAGAAGGGCCTGTCCACGAACACGGTATCCGCGTATCGGCGCGATCTCGTGAAATTCGATGAATTTGCCCGCAAACGCAAGTTGAGCCTGGAAGCCGTCAGCCGCGACGATCTCGTCGATTTCCTCGCGGGACTCTATCGCCAAAAGCTCGAGAGCAAGACCGTGGCGCGGCATCTGGTTACCCTGCGCAATTTTTTCCGTTTCGCCCAAATCCAGGATCTGATTTCGGAAGACCCTTCCGTAAATCTGGAGTCGCCGAAGATCCGGCGGAACCTGCCCGGGTATCTCCGTCTCGAAGAGGTCGACCGCGTTCTTAATCAGCCGGATGTGAAAGTTCCGATCGGCTTGCGTGACCGGGCCATGCTCGAAGTTTTGTACTCCACCGGATTGCGTGTGTCGGAGTTGACTGGCCTGCGCATCACCGATCTAGATGCCAAGGTCGGCTGCGTCCGGTGCATCGGCAAAGGCGACAAAGAACGCATCGTTCCCGTCGGTAAAAAAGCTCTGGCCATCGTCGAGAAGTATCTTCGCGACGCCAGGCCCAAGCTGCTCGGCAAAGTCACCGGCAATCCGGCGTTGTTCGTGAATCGCCGCGGCGCGTCGCTCAGCCGCGTCGGCGTTTGGAAGATTCTCTCGGCCTACGGCAGGCTCGCCGGAATGCGTGTGGCGCTTACTCCGCATATGTTGCGGCACAGTTTTGCCACGCACTTGCTTGAGCGCGGAGCGGACCTTCGCTCCGTGCAGCTCATGCTGGGGCACGCCGACATCTCGACCACGCAAATTTACACCCATGTCGTCGAGGAGCGGTTGAAGCAAATTTACAAAGCGCATCACCCGCGTGCATAACGCGGCAGGCCAGGAACACTCATTGCGGGTGCCTCCGCGGCGGTCAGCGCGGACACCCTGAAGCAGAAGGAGCGCAATGCCAGACTATATGTTTTTGTTGGAAAGCCGGCTCTCGCCGGAACAGCGCGCCGTCATGTTGCGCGTGCAGGAACTCTCCGCGGCACTCGGTTTCAACGTCTATCTGACGGGCGGAACGGTTCGCGACCTGGTTACCGGCGCTTCGCTGCGCGATCTCGATTTCACCGTGGAGGGCAATCCATCGAAGATCGCGCACGAACTCGAAAAGGGCGGCGCCAAAATCCTCCACGAGGATGAAAAGCTTCGCCATATCGAGGTGCTATTCGCCGGCGACTGCGAAGGCAGCATTTCCGCCGCGCGCGACGACCATTACGTCCGCCCGGGGACGCGCCCCGAGATTCGCTGGTCCACCATCATGGAAGATTTGCGGCGCCGCGATTTTTCCCTCAACGCCATCGCGATTTCTTTAAACCCCGCTTCACGGGGATTGCTCCTCGATCCTACGAATGGTTTATCTGACATCGAGCGCGCCGAGGTGCGCGCCCTCACCATCCACAGCTTCACCAATCAGCCGGTCCGGCTGCTGCGCGTGTTGCGCTTCGCCGCACGCATGGGCTTCAAGATTGAACAGCGCACTCAGGAGTGGTTTGACCTGGCCATCGAGCGCAAGCTGCAGGAAACCATCACGCCGGAAGATGCCGGCGAGGAGCTTCGCGCCGTCGCTCGCGAGGAACGACCCGCCGTGGTGCTCAAGGAGTGGGAAGAACACGACCTGCTGGAGGCCGTTAATCCGGTGCTGGCGAAGAAACATCCGGCTTATGACGCCATCAATCGCCTTATGAAGGTCCGCGAGGATCTGTTCACTGCGGGATTCCGTCCGCGTCTCGCCGCTCCGATGCTGCTCGCAGTCCTGGGAAAATTGAAGGACCGCGAGTTGGCCAACGTCCTCTCGAAAGCCGGATTCCGTTCCGCCGAATCAGAGGCCGCGCTCGGGTTTGAGGAAGAAGCTCTGGATGCCCAGAAGGAACTGTCTGGGCGCAAAATGAAAGCTCCAGTGGATGCGTTCCATTTCCTGGAGAAACTGCCGCTCGATCAGATCGCCTACCTGATGGCGGAGTCCAATAATTCAGGCGCGCTTTCCAAAATCCGCGCATTTCTGAATAAGTGGCGCCCGGTTCGCAACGCTCTTCCCATTGTCGCCACGGAGCTCGAAGCATTGGGTATGCCGCGCGGTGCAAAGTTTGATCAGATCGTAGAACAGGTCTTCGGCATGCAGCTGACCAGCCGCGGCAAGACCAAGGAAGAACGTGAGAAAATCCTGCGCAAGCTTTCCGGCATCAAGGAGCCTCCGAAGAAGAAAGAAAAGGAAAAGAAACCCGCCAAGGGCACCGACAAAGCTCACGCCGCTGCGGCCATGGGCGACGCGGCTCATAAGAAACATGCGGCAGCAAAAATCGAAGCGAAACACGCTGCCAAGGGCAAGCCTGCTCCGGCAAAGCCCGCAGCGAAGCATGCCGCTCCACCTCGCGGCAAGAGTGCTTCCTCCGGCAAGAAGAGCCACGCCCGCAAGTAGCGTTGGACTAATTTGACCCGCCGAAGGGTATGCCACACGGCCGGGATGTATTGTCCTGGCAAATTGGTCAGGAAACTCCCTGGAGGTCGCGGGCGACGCTATGCCGCAATTCGTTGACGAAACATCAACTGCCGATCCACTCCGCGCGCGCCTCACCAGCGGCCCGGCCTTAGTTTTCTACATCGCGCTCGCCAAGCTCGCGATCCATCTTTACGCCGCTCGTTTCTACGGATATTTCGGAGACGAACTATACTTCATGGCGTGCAGCCGGCACTTGGACTGGGGTTACGTCGACCAGCCGCCCCTCATCGCCGTGATTATAAGAATCGAACGGATGCTTTTTGGCGACTCCCTGCAGTCCATCCGCTTTCTTGCCGGCCTCGCAGGTGCTTGCACAGTGCTTCTCGCCGGATGGATCGCCCGCGAGCTTGGCGGAAAGAGATTTGCCCAGGCACTGGCCGCATTGGCGGTGCTCGTCGCTGGTGTCTTCCTCTCAATAAACCACTACATCTCGATGAACGCCTTCGAACCGCTTGCTTGGACGGGATGCGCGCTGATCCTTATCCTTATAATCAAGACAGGCAATCAGAGGTTGTGGCTGTGGTTCGGCGTTGTCGCAGGCCTGGCGCTCGAGAATAAGTATGGCATCGTTTTTTTTGCAACAGGTGTAGTCGCGGGACTGTTGCTTACCCACCATCGGACTGTGTTCCTCAAGCCGTGGATCTGGCTTGGCGGCCTGATCGCCTTGCTGCTATTTCTGCCGAATCTCGTCTGGAACATTCAACATCACTTCCCGTTTTTCGAATTGCTCGCCAACATCCGCCGCAACGGGCGCAATGTGCCGCTCACGCATCTACAGTTTCTCGGCCAACTGGTGCTGCACATGCTTCCTACCTCCGCCCCCTTGGCCTTAGGGGGGCTGTGGTTCTACTTTGCGCATCCCCAGGGCAAGCAGTTTCGCGTTCTGGGTTGGGCTTCGTTGGTTCTCATAGCGGTCATTATGTTTTCCGCGAATGGGCGGCCTTATTATGTCGCTCCCGCCTATCCCATGTTGTTTGCTGCGGGAGGAGTTGCCATGGAGGGGTGGTTTTCCCGCCGCGAACTGCAATGGATGAAGCCCGTCTACGTGCCCTTGCTGCTGATTTCCGGAGCGATGGGGGCGCCAATGGCGGTACCGGTGCTTTCGCCCGAAACGTATATTCGTTACGCGCAGTTCCTGCATTTCACTCCCCCACCCATTGAGATGGAAGAACTCGGGCCGCTCCCGCAGTTCTACGCTGACATGTTCGGATGGCCAGAGATGGCTGAGGAAGTCGCGCGCATCTACAATTCGCTTCCACCGGAGGTCCGTCCCAAAACAGCGATCCTCGCCGACACTTACGGCCAGGCCGCGGCGATTGACCTTTTCGGGCCAAAGTACGGCCTTCCACCATCCATTTGCGCTCACCAAAGCTATTTTCTGTGGGGACCACGAGACTACCAAGACGAGAGCATCATCGCGGTGGGTATAAGCCGGCCGGCTCTGGAGCTGTTCTTCAATTCCGTCGAGTCTGCCGGCCAGGTCAGCCATCCTTATTCCATGCCCAACGAGCACTTCACCATCTACTATTGCCGCCAGCCCAAGATTTCCATGCAACTGTTGTGGGCACGAATCAAACACTGGGACTAGAAACTCGCAGCAGAGGCGATGCGAGAATTCCGCGCGACACTGGAAACTGGTGCAAGGCATATCGGCTTTTTCCGTATCCTGTTAGAATCGAGTTCCATGGGCCAACCCCAGTTCGTTCATCTTCACGTTCACACCGACTACAGCCTGCTTGACGGGGCTTGCGAAACTACCGAGCTATTGGATGAAGCATCTCGCCAGAAGATGCCCGCGGTGGCCATCACCGACCATGGCAATCTGTTTGCCGCCGCGAATTTCTTTTACGAAGCCAGCAAGCGCGACGTTAAGCCCATCATTGGGTGCGAAGTCTATGTAGCCAAGGGCAGCCGGCATGACCGCGGGGAAAAAACAAATGCTGGTAACGGCCAGGATCGCGGCGACGCCGAACCCGGCATGCGCGGCTCGAATCACCTTGTCCTCCTTTGCGAATCGCTCGAGGGCTATCACAATCTAATCAAGCTGGTCTCCGCTGGTTTTCTCGAGGGCTTTTACTATCGGCCGCGCATTGACTACGACTTGCTCAGCAAACACAGTAAAGGCTTGATCGCTCTCTCGGCTTGTCTTCGTGGCCCGGTAACCGAAGCGGTCGTTGATCAAAAATATGATCAAGCGCGCGAGAATGCTTACCGGTTGCGCGATCTTTTTGGGAAGAACAATTTCTTCCTCGAAATTCAGGATCAAGGGTTGCCGATCGAGAAAGACGTGAACCCCGAACTGGTTCGCCTTTCCAAAGAGACTGGGATTCCCCTTGTCGCCACCAACGATTGTCATTATCTTCACCACGACGATGCTCATGCTCAGGAAGTCTTGCTCTGCATCCAAACCGGCAAGACCATGAGCGACACGAATCGCATGAAGTTTCAGACCGACCAGTTTTACTTCAAGAGCGCGGTGGAAATGGCGCAGGTTTTCGGTGAGCTCCCGGAGGCGTTGAGCCGCACCGTGGATATTGCGGCTCGCTGCAACGTTAAAGTGGAGCGCATCCCCAATCCGTTCCCGGAGTTCAAAGTGCCGGAGGGGCATACTTCTGCGAGTTATTTTGAATCGGTGGTGCGTGAAGGATTTGCCGCACGCGTTCCACAACTCGAGCGCCAGGCACAGCAAGGATTCTTGCGAAATTCACTGGCCGAATACGAACGCCGGCTGACCTCCGAGATCGAAATGATCAAGAAGATGCGCTATGAGGGCTACTTCTTGATCGTCTGGGATTTTATCCATTACGCGCGCGCGCAAGATGTTCCTGTCGGGCCGGGGCGTGGGTCGGCGGCAGGCAGCCTTGCGAGCTACGCCCTACGCATCACCGACGTTGACCCTTTGCAGTACAACTTGCTCTTTGAGCGCTTCCTGAATCCGGAACGCGTTTCGATGCCCGATATCGACATCGACTTCTGCATGCGCCGACGCGGCGAGTTGATCGAATACGTCACCCAAAAGTATGGCCGCGAGAACGTCGCGCAGATCATTACCTTTGGAACTATGGCAGCAAAAGCCGCAGTGAAAGATGTTGGCCGCGCCATGGACATCCCGTACGGCGAAGTGGACAAGCTGGCTAAACTGATTCCGACGACCCTCGGGATCGAATTGAAAGACGCGCTGGATGAAGCACCGCAGCTCAAATCCGCCATCAATAGCGATGAGCGCCTGAAGGATTTGATGGCCGTGGCGTTGCGGCTCGAGGGATTGGCACGGCATGCCTCCACGCATGCGGCAGGCGTGGTGATTTCGCCGCGGCCGCTCACGGATATCGTCCCGCTCTACAAGTCGAACCGGGATGAAATCACCACGCAATATGACATGAACGCGCTCGAGCGCATTGGCCTGCTGAAAATGGATTTTCTGGGCCTGACGACGCTCACTGTTCTCCACGACACCGTGCAGATGATTCAGCAGAACCGCGGCGTGAAAATTGACATTGATAATCTCGCCTTGGACGACGCTGAAACCTATAAGCTCTTCGCTCGCGGCGAAACGACGGCAATTTTCCAATTCGAGTCGCACGGCATGCGCGACATTCTGCGCCGTTATCAACCGAGCCGCATCGAGGATCTCACGGCCCTCAACGCGCTCTATCGCCCCGGCCCCATCCAGGGCGGCATGATCGATGATTTCATCAACCGCAAACAGGGCAAAACGAAGGTCAGCTACGAACTTCCGCAGTTGAAGGACATTCTCGAAGAAACCTACGGCGTCATCCTCTATCAGGAGCAGGTGATGCAAATTGCCAATCTCCTGGCGAGTTTTTCTCTCGGGGAGGCGGATATCCTTCGTCGCGCCATGGGCAAGAAGAAAAAGGAAGAGATGGCTGCGCAGCGCGCCAAGTTCATGACTGGCTGCGCTGCCAACAAAATTCCAGAGAAAAAAGCCGAGCGCATCTTTAACTTGATGGAAGAATTTGCCGGCTACGGATTCAACAAGTCTCACTCTTGCGCCTACGCTTTGCTCGCATACCAGACGGCTTATCTGAAAACGCATTATCCCGTTGAGTTCATGGCGGCTCTTTTGACTTCGGAAGCGGGCAACACTGAGAAGGTCGTAAAGTACATCAATGAAGCACGCGGCATGAGCATTTCCATCCTCCCGCCCGATGTGAACGAAAGCGATCTCTACTTCACTCCTGTCAGCGAATCCATCCGCTTCGGTCTTGCCGCAATCAAAAATGTTGGTGAGAACACCGCCAAGGCAATTCGTGAATCGCGGCTCGGCCAGGGAGAGTTCAAGTCGCTCTACGATTTCTGCGAACGCATCGAATCGCGTTTCTTGAACAAGCGCGTGTTTGAAAGCCTCATTAAATCCGGCGCCGTGGATTCGCTCGGACCGCGCGAATCGATGCTGGCATCGGTGGATGATGCCGTCTCCGCCTTGCAGCGGGCTTCGCGCACGCGCGAATCCGGCCAGCACGGACTGTTCGGCACCGCCGCCGCCCCCGCGCCCATGCCATTCGAATTGCGCGAGTCTGCTCCCTGGAGCGAGGAAGAGCGTCTCGCCAGCGAATATGCCATGCTTGGATTTTACGTTTCCGGCCATCCGCTCGAGAAATATGCTTCCCGCTTGATGGACCTGAAGACTGTTTCTCTCGATCAGATTGAAGGCCAGCGCAACGGAAAGGAAATCACCGTTGCCGCTTTGATTGTCGGCACGCGTCCTATGCGTTCGAAAAAGGGCGCGCGCTGGGGCATCTTCACGATTCAGGACATGACCGGGGTCCAGGAACTCCTCGCCTTTCCGGAGAGCTTTGCCCGTCTCGAACCTGTTTTGAAACCGGGCAATCCGCTACTCTTGAAAGTTCGCGTGCAGGTGGAGGAAGCAGGAACGCGCCTATCTTTGCAGGAGGCGCGCAAGCTGGACGAACTCGCTGAGCGCACCGCGTCCAGCGAGCTTCGCGTCCGCATCGAAATGCAATCCACAAGTGAAGATGCCCTCGACCGCCTGGAAGATTTGTTTACTGCTTCGCCGGGACCATGCCCGGTCGTGTTTGAATTGTGCTCTCCCGAAGGTTCTGTTGCGGTGCTGCAAGCGCAGCAGCGCGTGAAAAATACACCTGAGCTGGTGGAAGCCATCCGTGAAATCTGCGGCAGCCCCGCCGTTCGAACGGTGCCCGAATGAGCGCAAAAGAAAAAGCCAAGCGCGGCGCGCCACCCGCTGCCCATTCGAAAGAGAGCGAACGGCAAAAGGAAATCGAGCGCCTGGAAAAAGATGTTGAAGAGCTGCGTCACCTCGCTGGCGACGCCGATGCCGACGCCGAACTCGAACGCATCCGCGAACAAGTTGCGGAATTGCGCCGCGAATTTTACACCCACCTCGGCCCCTGGCAGCGCGCTCAGATTGCGCGGCACCAGCAGCGTCCTTACACACTGGATTTTATTGGATTGCTTTTTACTGATTTTATCGAGCTTCACGGCGACCGGGGGTATGCCGACGATAAGGCGATTATTGCCGGGCTGGGGAAATTTCATGGGCGGCCGGTGGCCGTCATTGGGCACCAGAAAGGGCGAGACATGAAGCAGCGGCTGGTGCGGAACTTTGGCCAGCCGAAGCCAGAGGGGTATCGTAAAGCGTTACGGATCATGCAGTTGGCGGCGAAATTTGGGCGGCCGATTTTTACGTTTATCGATACGCCGGGGGCGTACCCGGGAATTGATGCGGAGGAACGCGGGCAGGGCGAAGCGATCGCGCGAAACCTGCGCGAGATGGCGCGGCTGCCGGTTCCCGTAATTGTTACGGTGACGGGCGAGGGCGGCTCGGGCGGGGCGCTGGCGATTGCCGTCGGCGATCGCGTGAATATTCTGGAGAACAGTTTTTACTCGGTGATTTCGCCCGAGGGGTGCGCTTCGATCATCTGGCGCGATTCGACGAAAGCGGAGACCGCCGCGGCGGCGATGAAGATTACGGCCAAGGACTTGAAAGAGCTGGGGATTGTGGACGAAATCGTGGAGGAGCCGGAAGGCGGGGCGCACACGGACTTTGAAGCGGCGGCGCGGTTCCTGGATGAAGTGCTGGACCGGCAGTTGGCGGCGCTGACGAATCAGCCGATCCGGGAATTGCTGGATGCGCGGTACGAGAAGTTCCGGAAGATGGGGCAGTTCTTCGATTTGGGGAATTGAAAATGGCTGTGGGCCGTGCCCAGTACCTGACTAAAGGATTATTTGCGGGCGGGGGAGGAAAGAGGCTGTTCGTTAGCGGGTGGCGGTGATGGAGACGCCTAGTTCTTTGAGTTTGGCGCGGGCGAGGCGGTCTTCGTCGCTGCCGGGGTAGCGGCGGACGACTTCGCGGAGTTCGCGGACACCGGCGGTTTTCTGGCCGAGTTCGATGAGGGCCATGCCTTTGCGGAGGCGGGCGGGGCCGAGCTTGAAACTCTTGGGATAGTTGGTGAGGACTTTTTCGTAGGCGGCGACGGCTTCGTCGTACTTTTTCTGCTTGTAGGAGATTTCGCCGAGATAGAACTGGGCGTTGGAAGCGAGGTCGGTGTCGCCGTAATACCGGAGATAGTCCTGAAATTCGGAGTTGGCGAGATCGTATTTGCCGCTGGTGATGTCGCGGAGTCCGTTGGAATAGAGAGTGTCGGCGGAGGGTGCGCCAGCGGGAAGCGCGGAGGCGGTGGGGGCGGAACCGGCACCGGTGGGCTTTGCAGGGGCTGCGTAAGAAGTGGGCGTTGCGGTGCCAGTGGCAGGAGCGGGAGCGGCGCCGGAAATTTTGGCGTCGAGGCTTTGCACGGTGTTCTGGAGGTCGACGAGTTGCTGGTTGAGTTTGCCGAGGCGGGATTTGATTTCCTCGAGGTTGTCGGAGAGACCCTGGACTTGCGTGGACATGGTGTCGAGGCGCGCGCCGGAATTGGCTTGAACGTCCTGAACGGATTTTTGGAGCGAGCTCATTGTGGCGCCGAGTTTGTTGACGTTGTCGCTGGACTGCTCGACGAGGGTCTTCATGACGGCGTGATCCTGGATGACTTTGTCGGAAAGATCCTTCTGGCCCTGAAGCAGGGTGGTGACGTCGCGCTGAAGATCGAGGATTTCGCGGGCGACGGCCTCGGCGGGCCGCGGCCCGAGAAGGCTTCCAGCTAGCGCGCCAAAGAGAACGGCGGCGCCGAATACAGCGATGTGGCGGATACGCATGAACACTCCTCCTAAGGGATTTCACAAGGCCGCCAACGAATGATGGCCGTTGAGCAGCCAACAAAGATGTTACAAGCCGGGAGAACAGCCTTCACTTTAATAAGACAGCCGCGAGGTGGCAAGAGGTTGCCGTGCCTCGCGGCTGGAATGGTCACTAAACGGTCATCGCAACAAACTAGGTGATGACGGTCAGTTGGCTCTCACGAAATGGCCGCGGCGATTTTGCTGCCAGCAAGCCTCGTTGCTCTCCATGCAGAAGGGCTTCTCTTTGCCGAAGCTGACGACGTTGACGCGGTCACCAGCAACGCCGAGTGAAACGATGTATTGCTTGACGGCGTTGGCGCGACGGTCGCCCAGGCCCAAATTGTATTCGGTGGAGCCGCGCTCGTCGCAGTGGCCCTCGACGGTCACTTTGAAGCGCGGATTGTTCTTAAGAAAATCGGCAGTCTTTGACAGGGCCGTGCGCGCATCCGGGCGGAGATCGGCTTTGTCGTAATCGAAGTAGGCATCGCGGACTTCTCGCAAGAAAAGCTCGTCATCCGTGGGACCAGCTTGCGGCGGAGGCGGCGGTGGTGGTGCGTTTACCGAGACGGTGGCGCTGGCGCTGGCTGAACCGCCCGGGCCTGTCGCGGTGATCGTGTAAGTAGTGGTGTCGGAAGGCGTGACCTTGGTGGAGCCTTGGGCAGTCACTGCGCCGACTCCAGGATCGATGCTAAGCTGCGTGGCGTCGGTGGAATTCCAGCTCAGAGTGGCGGAGCCGCCCTTGTCGACGGAAGTTGGGCTCGCTTGCAAGGTCACCGTGGGAGTCGCAGCCGCGGGCGGAGGTGTTGGCTTAGGCGGTGGCGCGGCGACTTGTTTCTTGGCGCAACCAAAAGTGAACATAGCGGCGGCCAGGGCCACGAGCAAGCCGGCGCGATAAAGCGAGCGTGAAGCCAATTTCATGCGAATCCTCCTCAGTGAATTTCCCGTATTGGTCCCACCAGAGGCCATATCGTATCACCAGTGGGCTGGGTCCGGGTAATATCTCGTACTACGATATATTATACATCGTGCCGGGACGCGCAGAATGCCAATCAGAAGCGGCCGGAACGATGAAGCAGGGGCAACGAAAAAAAGAGCACCACAACATGAGATGTCGAGGCCGCCTGCCAGGTTCCATGAAAAATTTCATCGCGTGGACCAGTTAGGGGATTCATTGTGGCCGGTGGTCGTTAGCTGGTGAGGCTGAGAGCCGTCGGCCAACATAGTCCAGATCTGACGGGTGCCACCGCGGGTGGATTCGAAGACGAGATGGCGGCCATCGGGCGCCCAACTGGGGCGCTCGTTGCGGCCCTGGTCGCGGGTCAATTCGACAAGCTGGCGGGTGGCGGCATCCATAATATAGAGGTCGTAGTTGTCATTGGGGCGGCGCCAACTGAAGGCGAGGAGTTGGCCATTGGGTGCCCAGGCCGGATCGATGACGTAGCCTTTGTCGGGCAGGTCGAGTTTGGTGGCGCTGGTGCCGTCGGAATTCATCAGGTAGAGCTGGGGAGTGCCGCCGCGATCGCTGACGAAAGCGACGGTCTGACCGGTTTTTGGATTCCAGCTTGGGGACATGTTCGCGGCATTGGTATTGGTCAAGCGCTTGGGGCGGCCGCCGCCCACGTCGGAGACATAGAGTTCGGGATTGCCCGCCATGGAAGAGGAAAAAATGATTTGCGAGCCGTCGGGCGACCAAGCGGGAGTGATATTGGTTCCGCGGAAGGGCGGGAATGAAACAAGCTTGCCGGTGTCCATCGAGAACATGCAGATTTGCGCGCTGGTGAGGCCGTTGGAGGGCCTGAAACAAGTGAACGCGATGCGCGAAGCGTCGGGGGACCAGCGGGGCGTAAGAGAGATGGATTTCAAGTTGGTGAGTTGGTGCTGGTTGGAGCCGTCGTAGTCCATGACCCAGATTTCTTTGGCGCCGCCGCGGGAGCTGACGAAGGCGATTTGAGTTGAGGCGACACCGGGGAGGCCACCGGAAAGCTTGCCGATGATTTCGTCGGCGAACTGATGGGCGAACTTGCGAACTTGCAGGTCGGTGGGAGCGCCACGATAGACTTTGCCAACGACCGCTTGTGAAGCGGGATTGCGGACGTCATAAAGCCAAGCTTCGATGGCGACTTCAGAGGCGGATTCGGTGACGTTGCCGAAGCCGAGGAAATTGGCGTTGGTGGGGGGATCGATCCAGACGGCAGGCTTGAGTTCGGCGGGAACGCTGGGTGCTTGAGGCGGATAGAAGCTGGGGCTGGGGACTTCCAGGATGCCGGAGAACTGGAGATCGTCGCGGACGACCTGGGTGAAAATTGTGGCGTGGGACTTGGCTGAATCGGTGCGGGGGGCGAAGTCGGCGATGGCGACGCGAGGCTTGTTGGCGTCCATGCCGATTGCGGTACGAAACCAATCTTGGGCAGACGCGGGCCCGGCGCAGAGTAGACAGAGAAAAAAAACAGAAAATGAAGAAAGGTACCTGAGCTTCAATTGCACCCTTACCTCCGAGAATATGGCAATTTCATGGAACCAGAGCTCCCGTCCTCAACGGATGGACGGGGGATTGAAATCCAAAGTAGCGACAACAAAAGCGCCTGAATAGTCGCTGGGCAATTTTGTAACCGGCGTTGAACTTAGGACCGCCCGCAGCGCCGAATTATCATAGGAAGTATTCCCGCTGGATTCGGAAATGCGTGCGTCCTTGAGGGTGCCGTCGCGATTGATGGTGAAGGTGATGGCGCAGTGCATGTTACGCGACGCGCGGGCAGCTGCATCGATTGTCCACTGCTGCCAATTGCCATAAATTCTGTTCTTCACGGCTTCGATGTACCAGCCATAGCGGGTGGCAAAATCGGCGCCGCCCTGGCCTTGAACGGTGACGCCGCTCGAGCCTTCACCTGGGGTCTGAGAGTAGCCGGTTGGGAGATCGGGATTGCCGCCTTTGCCGTAATTCACGTCGTTATCGTGAGTAGGCGTTTTGTTTTCGAGTGTTTTGGATTGGCGCGTAGGTGGCAGCGGCTTTTCCTTGGTAAACGTAGGAATTTTCGTAGCGTCTGTTTTGGGCTCGGGCGGCTTAGGTTCTTCTTTATGAAGGCCCTTTGTCGGATCGACGGCCTTGCTCTCGGTGACGACCGCTTCTTTGGGCATGGGAATCCCAGCGGCGCTGACCAAACTCACTTTGGTGCCGCCCAAATTGCCGCCAACACCGCCCCATTGGTTACTGCGAAACTGGATGAAAGCGGAAACGGCGATGACGACGGCCAGACTGGCATGCATGATGATGGAGTAGATGAGGAACTGGCGGAGACTCTGGTCTTCGGGGTGCGTCGCCCCGAGGGAGCCCATCGAATTGGCAGCGGCAGCGGTCATCTTTATTGAGTTCGGGCACGGGTGGTAATGGGCTCGGTGACGATGCTGATGTTATTGATGCCGGACTGGCGAAGCGCGTCGACGACGGCGGCGAAACTGCCAAAGGGAACGGTCTCGTCGCAGCGGAGGAACACACCCTGCTGCGGCATGTTTTTCAATTGCGCTTTGATTCTGGGGCCGAGTTGGTGAATGTTGGTGGGCTCGTTGCCGAGATAGATTCTCTGGGCTTTGTCGACCGTGACGACCAGACGCTCCTGATTGATTTCTTTCACGGTGCGGGTCTTGGGGACATCGACTTCGATGCCGGACTGGAGGATGGGGGCGGTGATCATGAAGATGATCAGTAGGACGAGAACAACGTCCACGAAGGGGACCATGTTGATCTCGGAGAGAGAGGTCTGCGTCGATTTGGAGAGTTGCGGCATCTTTCCCGATTTCCTATAGGCGGCCGGATGGGGACGGCCGCGAAATTCTAGTCAAATGTCTTTTCGACCTGCGCGGTGAATTCCAGAGCAAAAGTGTCCAGGCGCTGGGCGAGATCGCGAATCTTCTGCAAAAAATGATTATAGAAGATGACGGCAGGAATCGCGGCGCCCAGTCCTGCGGCGGTGGTCACCAGTGCTTCGGCGATGCCAGGCGCGACGGCGCGCAAGCTGGCGGCACCGGCGCTGCCAAGGCCGGAAAACGCATCAATGATGCCCCAGACGGTTCCGAAGAGGCCGATGAAGGGGGTCACGGAGCCGGTGGTGGCCAGCCAGGACATGCCTTTTTCGACGCGGCGGACTTCGTCGGCGGAGGCAAGCTGCATGCTGACGGTGACGGCTGGCAGGCTTTTTAGTTTAGGTGGGTGCGGATTGCCTGGAGCGCTGCCAACCTGGCTCTGGAGTTCGCGGTAGCCAGCGGCGTAAACGGTAGCAAATGGTGAGCCGGCGGTTGCCAGGGCTTGCGGATTGGCGACACCACGCGTGGCGCGAAAAATGCGAAGGAACTGGTCGCTCTCGCGGCGAATGCGGCCGAAAAGGCCCAGCTTCTGGAGAATCATGGCCCAGGAGATGACGGAAAACATTAACAGAAGCAGGAGAACTCCGCGGGCGACCCAGCCGGTTTGCGTAAGGATGTTTCCGATATCAGTGACGAGAAACGTGGTGAACAGAAAAATGATGTACCCCTCAGTGAGCGCAGATGAACTGTGACCGCGATGCGGTCAACATTTTTCTGGGCTTAAGAAACGTAGCACACGACTCTAGAGCACGCAAGAAATAGGATGCGTAAGTTTCTGATTTTGCTGCTTATTAGGAAACAGTGACTGGTGGCTGGTGATTGGAGCTTGCCGGCCCGCGGCTGGCGATGCAGTCTCATGCAGTGCAGTTCACTTGCGTAGTACATCAAGAGCGGCGCCAGGCAGGGCAGAGCAGGTATGATAAACTGCGCTTTGGACATGAGCAAACCGTTCGACATCGAATTAGAAAGACTGACTGCCCCGGCGACTTATTCCGAGGCGCGAAGTGCGGCCAGTGGGCAGCGGGGAACGTTTTTTCTGGAGACGTTTGGCTGCCAGATGAATGACCACGACTCGGAAAAGGTGGCGGGGCTGCTGCTTTCGCGCGGCTATCAACAGGTAGAGACGCCGGAAGCGGCTTCGATGATCCTTTACAACACTTGCAGCATTCGCGAGAAGGCGGCGCAGAAGGTTTTTTCGCGGCTGGGAGAATTCCGGGAGAAGCAGAGCGAGGGAAAAGTTATCGGAGTTCTGGGCTGCGTGGCGCAACAGGAAGGAGAAGATATTTTCAAGCGCGCGCCGTGGGTGAGCCTGGTGTGCGGATCTGCAAGTTACAGCAAACTGCCGGAAATGCTAACGCGGCTGGAGGCTGGAAATTCGCGTGTCACGGGGCTGGATACGGACACGGATGAGACATTTGAAACAGAGGTGACGCGCAGGGACAATCCTTGGCGCGCCTACCTGACGATTATTGAGGGCTGCGATAAGGCTTGTTCGTACTGTGTGGTGCCGTTCACGCGCGGGCCGGAGCGCAGTCGCGCGAGCGATTCCATTCTGAGGGAAGTGCGGCAACTGGCGGAACTAGGCTATTCGGAGGTCCAGCTTCTGGGGCAGACCGTGAATTCTTACGCAGACCCGACGGCGCGCAGGATGCGCTTTTCGGAATTGCTGCTGGCGGTGGCGGATGTGGAGGGAATTCGGCGCGTGCGGTTTACGACCTCGCATCCGAGTGAGTTTACAGCGGACATTGTGGAAGCGATTGAGCGGGAACCGAAAGTCTGCGACCACGTGCACTTGCCGGTGCAGTCCGGATCGACCAGAGTTCTGCGGGCGATGCAGAGGACTTATTCGCGCGAAGAGTATCTGGAAAAGATCGCGATGATTCGCGCAGCGAAGCGTCCGATCGGTATTACAACGGACATTATTGTGGGATTTCCAGGCGAGACGGAAGCGGAGTTCGAAGAGACGCTGAGTTTGCTGGATGAAGTTCAGTACGACAGCATGTTCTCGTTTAAATATTCGCCGCGGCCGAATACGCCATCGCTTTCGATGAGTGATTCCGTTTCCGAGGAAGAAAAGGGCCGGCGGCTGGCGGCTCTGCAGGAAAAACAGCGCGAAATTCAGGCAGTAAAGCACGCGCGAATGGTCGGGGAACGTTTTGAAGTTCTGGTCAGCGGAAAATCGCGGCGCGAGAATCAGTGGACGGGGTATACCACCTCGCATCGGATGATAAATTTCACTTCACAAGAGCGAGAGCTTCTGGGAACCTACGTCCAGGTTAAGGTTACGGGAGCAACGCCTAATGGTTCGGTGGGAGAGCACGTCGAATAACCCGGGGAGGCCCTGATGGAAGTGGAGATGAAGATCCGCGGCCTGATGATGGATCCCGTCACGAACATGCCTATCGTGGTGCTGAAGGACGTACAGGGCCAGGCGATCCTGCCGATCTGGGTGGGAGTGTACGAAGCCAACGCCATCGCGCTGGAAATCGAGAAAGTGCAAACGCCACGGCCGATGACGCATGACCTGCTGAAAAATGTTTTGCTGGGGCTCGAGGTGCGCGTCCAGAAAATCGTGGTGAATGATCTGAAGGACGATACCTTCTACGCGATGATCTGGGTGGAGCGCGAGGGCCAGATGATGACGATCGATTCACGCCCGAGCGATGCGCTGGCGCTGGCACTGCGCATGGACTGCCCGATCTTCGTGGATGAAGTGGTGCTCAAGAACTCCAAGATTTCGAGCGCGTTTACCGAGCGCAATACCAACGAACAGCTTCGCACATGGCTCGATGGCCTCTCCGACGAGGACCTTGGCCGCTACAAGATGTAACAGCAGTTTTCTGGCCGGGCGATTCATCTTTACAACTGAAATCAAGTTCGAGCAGGCATGCCCTGCGGCATGGCCATTAAACGGCGAACGGCGCGTCGCCAAACAAAAAGTAAGACGATACCAATCAGAATCAGCGCCAGGCTCAAGCCGGACCACAGGCCGAAAGCGCCCCATCCACGCCGGAAACACAACCAAGCGCCCAGCGGAAGACCAATAATCCAATAGGCCGTGAAGTGGCAGAACATGGGGGTACGTGTGTCTCCCGCGCCGCGGAGCGCGCCTGTGGCGACAGTCTGGATGCCGTCGAAGAGTTGAAAAGCCGAGCCCGCGGCGAGCAGGAGAATCGTGCTGCGAATGACGGTTTCATCCGGAGTGTACATGCGCGCAATCCATCGCGGAAAGATGAGCAGCGCGGCACTGGCGCAGGTCATGAAGGCAGCACCAAGAAAAATGGCAGTCCCTCCTGCGTCACCCGCTCCACGTGGATCTCCACGGCCGATGGCTTGGCCGACGCGCACGGCAGCCGCGGAAGCGATACCAAGCGGCACCATGTAAGTGAATGCGACGGTGTTCAGAGCGATCTGATGGCCAGCGAGCGGGACGGCGCCGAGCCGGGCGATGAGCGCGGTAACCAAGGCAAAGACGCCGCTCTCCAAGGTGAACTGAATTGCCGCAGGCATGCCAAGCGTGATGAGGCGGCGGATGCGCGGGAGGTCTATGTCGACAGGGGTTCTCAAGAGCTCGGTGCGGTGCTTTCGGTCGTACCAGAGCAAGTAGCCAACCAGCACAGAGGCCAGGTAAAGGCGCGAGATGGCCGTGGACCAGCCGGAACCAACCGCGCCCATTGCAGGCACTCCCCACTTGCCGTAGACCAGAATCCAATTGCCAAGCGCGTTGATAATGTTGGCGCTGACGAGCGCGAACGCCACGGGCTTGACCATGTTCATCGCTTGCAGGCAGCGGCGCACGGCAAAATAGAGAAGCAGAGGCAAAAGGCCCGCGGCCAGGGCTTTGGTGTAAGGAATCGCGAGGGCCAAGACTCCGGCATCCACTTGCATTCCGCCAAGAAGAACAGGAAGGAGCCAGACTGCGGCAGTGAGAAACGGGGTCAGAGCGATGCTCAGGTAGATGCTGTTGACTAGAGAACGATGACAGTCTTCGCGGCGGCCCGCTCCGAAGGCTTGCGAGACAAGAGTGTCCAAACCCATCAGCAATCCGCCACCAAAAAGAGCCAGGACGATAAAAATATTGGAGCCCAGGCTGACCGCACCCATGGCAGTGGCGCTGTCGGGTAGCCGCCCGACCATCATGGTATCGACGATAGCCATACTCATCCAGCCAAGTTCGGCGAGGACAAGAGGAACGGCGAGCCGCAGAGTGGGACGCATTTCGGCGCGAAGTGTGGCGAGTCCAAGCATGGTTGAAGGACAAGAGGAATGAGTGTAAGCGGGGCGGAGAAAAGGAGCAAACGTGCGGGACAGGGAATGAGAGAAGGGCGAGGAGTGGCGACCAAAAAGATGGCCAACTAGGCGCTGGGAATCGAGCGCAAAAGAAATTCCTGCAAGCGCTCACTTTCCGAGAGAGCGAGCTGGTTCAACTGAATGCCCATCTGATTTCCGTTGAGAATGCGGACGACGGAACCGACAGCCTCGATGGGCGCAATTCGAGGGGATAGTTGCAAGCTCATGCGCAGGGAAGAACCGAGCGGCAGGACACGAGAGGCGCGCACCAAGAGGCCGCGCATGCTGACGTCAACGGTCTCGCCGACCAGTTCTTCCGCGCCGAACTGGAGGCTGACTTTGGATTGGATGGGAACACGGCGAGTCCGGCGGCGCTCTCGTTCCATGGCGCCTTGGGTGGCGCGAACAAGTTTCAAGAGGCGATCCTTGTCGATGGGTTTATAAAGAAAAAAGCTTGCGCCAGCCGCAAATCCAACCGAGAGTGCGCTAGGGCGCTGATCGTCGCTGATCATGACAATGGGAGTCAAGCGATTGAATCGCGAAGTACGCATCTGGCGGGCCAGGTCGATTCCATCGGGGGAGGGCATGTGCAAGTCCAAGAAGACAACATCAAACATTCCTTCCTCGAGCATTTCGGGGGCTTCGGTGCTTCGTGTAAGCGTCATAGCCTCGATGCCGGCTGATTTCAGAACTTTACCGATCATCTGGCAAACAACTGGTTCGTCGTCGACAACCAAAGCGCGCCTTTGCATGTCAATCTCCTGTACTTTCCAAACGGGTGGAGGAAGGGCCCCACGAGTACCGGCGGCGACACGCGAGGTCGCTGCGAAGCAGTTCGGGCCGAAGTGGAGGAGTAGTCGCAGCCGTGCGTCCCGATCTGCACGGTGGATCAAAGTGCTTCAAAGCGTGGATACCGTCTTAGGGCACAAAATCTCGTAGCAATCGAATTGAACGCCCACGCCCAACCGGCTCCGCGAGGCATCGACCGGTTGGAGGCGGACGACGTGGCCGGTACATCGCCACTCGGTAGTGGGTTTGCCAGTGATTTCCTGGGGCATTTTCAGCAGAATCTCGACTGCGGTACCGATAGCTATAGGAGAATCGGAAGCAAAAAGGGTTCCATGTTCGGAAAGATTTTCCGATTCCACCCTGCGTTCAGCGGATCCGGATTTCCAGACGCGCAGACGCAGAGCGGTTTTGAATTGAATGCGGCGAGAGTTTCGGCGGTCGGATTGATGCACTTCCATCGGTGCCTCCTCGCACCAAGGAAGGACGATGGCGCAGGCCAAGATTTGATAGATGCAATTCACTGTGGAACGAAAGCATGGTGCTGGGAAGATTCAATTTAGTACCTGTGTTTTCAAAGAGACGACAAAATCCCAAAATGAGCAAAGGCTTAGACCGGGGTTACTTCTGGAACGTGCTAGGCACGCAGTTCCATTGACCGCAGATACAAACATCCCTAGGCTGATGGGATAGTTGAGTTTGTGGAGTGATTGCGGGCAAATCCACTTGTCCAAACGACTAGTGTGCCTAACGGGGGCGCCGAGTTGGAGCCCGGGTACTGAGGTGATAAGCGTGGCGCTCTTGAAGGATCCAGGTTTTGAAATGCGGCTGGGGGAGGTCCGCAGCAGTGCGCGGCTCAATTCGCGTGTGGCGGTAGCGGTCGAGTGGTGCGAAGAGGGACGAAGCCTGCGCGCGGAGGGCTACACTGTCGATATCGGCGGGAAAGGCTGCCTTGCCGTCGTCCCACAGGGTTTTGCGGTAGGGCAGAAACTGCGGCTCGTGAATCTGATCAACCAAATTTCCTGCGAGGCGGTATTGATTTGGCGCGGGCATGAAGGCCGCGCGGGCTGGGAACTTGGCCTGGAGCTGCAGGAACCTTCCCCTGATTTTTGGGGCCTCGATTTTTAGCACTCCCCCAGGCAAGAACCCTCCATTGCGATGTACCCAAGATTCTGTTTTCCACCGGTCTGCCGGCCGATCGGCCCACTTTTTACTTGCCAATGAATAGGCTGCAAACGTAGAGTTAGCCTAGGCCTTGGGGGTTTTCTGAAGGCAGCACCCATATATAGGAACCCAGTTGCCGGATCGCTGCGGCTCGATTTTTTGGGCGCGGTCGGAGGCAGGAATAAATGACTGCCATCATTACCATTGCGAATCAAAAAGGCGGCGTGGGAAAGACCACGACGGCGATTAATCTGTCCGCGGCGCTGGCGCATCGCGGGAAACGCACGCTGCTGATCGATCTCGATCCGCAGGCCAATTCGACGATTGCGTTTTATTCTTCAGGCGAGATTTCCACCACGATGTTTGACGTGCTGAGCGACAGTCGCGTGACCATAGCTACGGTGATCAAGCCGACCAAAGATCCGAACTTGTTTCTCGGGCCCGGCCGGCTGGCGCTTGCAAAGCTCGAGCAGGTGCTGGCGGGACAATTCGATGCGCCCTTCAAATTGAAAGATGCGTTAACTCCGGTCCTGAAAGATTATGACTACGTGGTGCTCGATACTCCGCCGTCGCTGGGAATCCTGACGGTAAATGCTTTGGTAGCGTCGACGCATTTGCTTGTGCCTATCCAGGCGGCGTACTTTGCGATCGAGGGAACGGACGATTTGCTCGAGACTTATGAACGAATTCGCGCGCGCCCCAACCCGGGGCTGAAAGTTCTCGGAGTGGTGATTACGCTTTTTGACAAGCGGACGAATATTTCCAAGGACACGCACGGGCAAATCCGATCGGTGTTCGGCGAAGTGCTGTTCAAGACGAAAATCACCAAGAACGTCCGACTGGAAGAGAGCCCGGCGTACAAAGAAACGATTTTAACGTACGCGCCGAAATCACCCGGCGCAATCGAGTACAAGAAACTTGCAGGGGAGGTTATCCAACGTGTCGAAGAGAATCGGGCTACCCATCACGCTGAAGATGCGGCATGACGCGCATTACGTAGAATCACTGACAAGCTATAGCGGTGCGGCGGTGGGGCGTATGATTCGCCTGGATCAAATCCGCCCAAACCCCGACCAGCCTCGCAAGGCGCTGGGCGACCTGCGCGAACTGACGGAGTCGATTCGCGAAAAGGGTGTGCTGGAACCGTTGCTGGTGCGCTACGTTCCGCGGGAAGATTCCTTCCACATTATCTCGGGTGAGCGGCGCTATCACGCGTCGCGCGCTGCTGGGCTGCGCGAGGTGCCGTGCATCGAGAAGACCGCGGACGATGCGGAGACGCTGGAAATCGGGCTAATCGAAAATATTCAGCGGAAAGACCTGACGCCCTTTGAAGAAGCCGATGGACTGCACCGGCTGAGCACGCAGTTTGAGTACACGCACGAGGATGTTGCCAGGAAGATTGGGCGGGCGCGCTCTTCGGTGACGGAAACGTTGTCCCTGCGCAATATTCCTGAATCGTTGAGGAAGAAGTGCGTCGAGCATGGAATACTTTCCAAGTCGCTGTTGTTGCAGATAGCGCGGCAGCCGACTGAAAAGCGCATGATCGAAATGTTCCACCGCATCATGCAGGGCGGGTTGACACGCGACGAGGCGCGCCGCGAGCGCCGCGAAGAGCACGCGGGGCCGCAGCGGCCGCAGCCGTTCATTTTTCAGTTTGAGCCGGCGGCGGAGACCTTCAAGTTCCGGATACAGTTTAAGAAGAGCCACGTCTCGCGCGATGAACTCATCTCCACGCTTCGCGAAATCCTGACGCAACTCGAGGGTTCCTCTTCGGAAGCGGATTCGACGGCGGCCTAGTCTTGTTAAGGCTAATTTGGAATAGTCCAGTCTAGATTAGTCTAGACTAGACTATGGGACCGCCCACGAAGCTTAGTGCGAAAAGGCCTCGCCCCAACGCCCCCATGGTTGAACTCAGCCCCCAGCAAATGCAGGTGATCGAGCGGCTCTTTGCGGCCGGCTTTCGCCCCATCGCGATCCCACCCTACGAAAGTGCGCTCTGCATGAGGAAAGGGAATTGCGCGGCCTTGCTTGCGCCCGTGCCGAGTGCCGGAATCAAACTTCTGGCGCCGCCGTCATTCCTCGTTGATGGAAATCTTAGCGTGAAGCTGAAACGCGGCTCGGGCGAAGTGTTCGTTTGGAAAAAGACGGAACTGGAAGCCACGCCAGAGAGATTGCAAGAGCTTGAATCGTTCCGGCGGGAACTCACCGAACTCCTCGATCTCCCTCCGTTGCAGTAAAGCTGGCGGTTTGCAATTCCGAAAAACTCCCGGCAAACTGATTCGTTCATGGAGACCTACGACATTATCTGTATTGGCGCAGGGCCGACGGGCTTGGCGACGGCGATTGAGGCCAAGCGCGCGGGAATGCGGCCGCTGGTCATCGACAAAGCCTGCCTGTGCAATTCGATTTTTCATTATCCGGTGAACATGGTGTTTTTTACGACGCCAGAGCTTCTGGAGATTGGCGACCTGCCGCTGGTGTGCGCGGCGGAAAAGCCGACGCGGGTCGAGGCGTTGAAATATTACCGACGAGCGGCAGAGCACTACGCGCTTGAATTGCGGCTTTACGAGAGAGTGCTGAGGGTCGACGGACTGGACGGAAACTTTACGGTGGTGACGGCGACGGAGAAGGGCGCGCAGCAGAGATACCAGGCCAAAAAGATTGCCGTGGCGACGGGCTACTACGATTTACCGAACTTGCTAGGCGTGCCGGGCGAAGTTCTCCCGCATGTATCGCATTACTACTCCGAGCCGCACGAATATTGGAATCAGGACGTGGTTGTAATTGGCGGAAAAAATTCTTCCGCGGAAGCGGCGCTCGATCTTTACCGGAATGGAGCTAAGGTCACGCTGGTGCATCGCGGGAAGGAATTGGGCGCCTCGATCAAGTACTGGGTTCGGCCAGACATTGAAAATCGAATTAAAGCGGGGCAAATCCAGGCGCTTCTGCAAGCCCGGGTCGAGGAAATCACCCGGGACGAAGTGGTGGTTGAGCAACATGGGCAAACAAAACGAGTCCCGGCAAAACAAGTATTTGCCCTTACCGGATATCACCCAGACTTTTCGTTTATCGAAGGACTAGGCGTCAGGCTCGATCCAGAAAGCCGCCGGCCGTCGCTGGACCCGAAAACGCTGGAAAGCAATGTGCCTGGAATCCATCTGGCTGGCGTGGTGATTGGCGGGCGGCACACCGGAGAAATTTTCATCGAAAATGGGCGATTTCACGGGAAACAGATCATCCAGGCGCTGAAAGCTTGAGCCTCAGGGGCAAGTGCATTAAGGACTGGATTTGCCCGCCCCCAACCTGTTTGCTAGACTCATTAGCTTATGGCCTCGATCATCCGCGAAGTGGGCGAGACGTTTGGCGCGCTGGTGAAGGGATTCAGCGTGACCTTCCGAAATATGTTTCGTAAAACAGTTACGGAGAACTATCCCTACGAGCCAGTCCATTTTCAGCCACGCTATCGCGGGATCCACGTGCTTCACCGTGATGAAAGCGGGCTGGAAAAATGTGTTGGCTGCTTCCTGTGTGCCGCCGCCTGCCCCGCAAATTGCATTTATATCGAAGCAGCGGAAAACGTGGACGCCAACCGCATCTCCGCTGGCGAGCGCTACGCCAGCGTCTACAACATCGACTATTCGCGGTGTATTTTTTGCGGTTATTGCGTGGAAGCGTGCCCGACCGATGCTATCACGCACGGCCATGGCTTCGAGCTCGCGACCTACGACATCAACTCCCTCGTTTACCGCAAAGAACAACTGCTGGAAAAAGAACCCGCCCCTCCGGTTGCATCAGCGCGCTGATTTGTCTTCCGTCTAGTATTTCGAACTTTTCAAAATAAACGTTATTTCATCTGCGCGCTCGCGCGGATTTGTCGCCAGGCTCTCTTTGTGAACGTCCTCTAATAAATATAAAGCAGCCAAGACGTAAGTCTGCAGGGAAGGACATGGACGAAATGGCTGCGATGTTTGTTGAGGGGATGCGGCGCGCGTGGTTGGGCGAGGCGTGCGGTGGGGACGCTTGGGCGGGAGAGTGGCAGAGATTCCGGGACTCTGTGCTGGATACACCTCCTGAGCCTGGCGGCCACGGGTACGGGCGCGCCGAAGGTAGAAGCAAAACGCGGGTTGAGTACCGGCAAATAAAGTTCACCTCACGCGGAGCCTCGGTTTGCCTGTGGCGCGGCCGAGCGATCGCCAAAAAAATTATCGGACACGCTGTGTCCATTTTTCGGGAGAGTGTCCACGGCGGGGGCGTCTTCGTGCGCTTGCTGCGGACGCTCGCGCTGCTCCATCAGCCAGCGGGCCAGCATGGCGGCGGAGTTTTCCTCGATCCAAAGATCAAGAAGAGCGCCGATCTCCTTGCGGAGATTGGCGGCGTGGCTGAGGCGCGAGAGTTCGTAGCTCTGGAGCGAGTTTCGAGATGCGGAGAGCAGGAACTCCCACGGCGGCTGGGTTTTGTAATGGTTCACGCGGGCCTCCTGGGAAGCGATGCGCGTACGTTAACACTTAATTAATTACAGTCAAGATGAACGATGGGGTAAGGGACTGTGGAAATTTGTGGAAAAGTTTGGCGGCAAGGGGGCGGGGCTGCTGCTCGGCAGGCAGTTCAGGACGAACGCTCCTTCACTGCCGGCTCCGAGCGGACGAATGCGATGCGCACTTGCAGCGCTTGCGCGGGAGATTACGAAGATCCGGAGCGCATAGCGTGGAGTCCGGACGACGCAGAGGATGAGGAACGTGAGAGCGCGCCGCGCGCGAGCAAGGAAGAGTTTCCAGCCGCGGAGTGAAGCGGCGGAAACGGAGGCGAAGATGCGGAAGACTCAGAGAAGGGAACTCATTCAGGTGGCTCGGAGACGGCAACGCGATGTTCTATGCGACGTGATGCTGAGCGCGCGGCAATGCGAGACGTGGCTGACGCTGGACGAACTGTCGAAATTGACGCATTACCCGCCGGCAAGCATTTCCGCGCAGTTGCGGCACTTGCGCAAGCCGGAGTATGGCGGATACGCGGTGGAGAAGCGGCCTCGCGCTGTGGGGAAGGTCTTGCGCGGAGAAGACTTCGGAACCATCTGGGAGTATCAACTCAGGCGCGTGATTCGCCGCAAGCTCGTCGCTGCACGGCTGCGTGGCGGTGCGGCACAAACCCCGCGGCAGTCGGTGGCGCGCTGAATCGCGCCGCGGCGCCACGGAGGAACGATGAGCGTCAAACCAGAGCTGGCTTTTGATGTGTGCTGGGAAGTGTACCGCGGAGCGCGCGAAGTGCTGGAGACGAAGCGAGGCATTTCGGCGTTGAATTGGAAGGACACGGGGAAGTTCCTGTGGCGGCCGGATTTTCGTCCGCGGCTGAATGAGTGGGTGGCCGATTTCGCGCTGGCGGGGAAGGCCGCTCTGGACGGGCCGGGCTGGGCGTCGCGCATGGTGTTGTTCCGGGTCTACTATCTGGGACTTGCTCCTTATGAAAATGCGCGGCACTTTATCGGCTTGAGCGAACACAGTTGGGTGAACTGGACGGAGCAGATCCGCCACCGCTGCGGGAAGGAAATGCTGGGACGAGGCATGTTTCCCCCGCGAAGGTACTTCGTTTCCGCCGACTAGGAACTCTCGCGACGGAACGGTGGAGAAGGCAGCCTGACCGTTCGGTGGACGCAAACTCCAGTAGTTCAAGAAGATCGGCAACGACAAAGAACGACAATTCGTACTTTTGAGCCGCTTGTCGCCTCCTGTCGCTTGCAGGGAGGGAAGACTCGCCCCACGATGGCCGCAGCTGACGGCAACCGCAATCCCGACCGAACTGAGAGCCACGCCAGGTCGTGGCTCCGTACACCGGGGATCGGCCGCAGCTCAAAGGAGCGACCATGAACGCACTCAAGAAGCTGACGGCCAGAGGCTTAGTTTCGATTATCCCCATGCTTTTGCTGTTTTTGTTCTACCCAACGGGGGCGCGGGCGCAATACCTGAACGTCGACTGCACGGGAGTAGATACCTCTGCTTATCCGAGCATCAACGCAGCGCTGCCGAATGCCACTCCCGGCTCTTTCATCCTGGTAACCGGACCGTGTACCGAAAATGTCTCACTGTACGGGCAGGACAGGCTGAACCTGGGGGCCTATTACGGGCAGACGGCAACCATCAACGGCGCGATTTCCATTAACAACGCGCAAAACGTGTTTCTCTACGGGCTCAACGTGACCAACACAGCGGGAGACGGTATTTCCGTTAACAGCAGCAGAGGTATTTCTCTGAACGTTTGTTCGAGCAGCGGAAATGCCGGGGTCGGCCTGCGCGTAGGCGGAATGTCTGAAGTGACCATCGGAGCGAGTGGAGCATTTGACCACAACGCCGGTGGCGGGATACATATCGACGGCAATTCGCTGGTCGCGTTAGTTGCCTGGGCCGGACCCGTCGACATCAGCAACAATACTGGCCCGGGAGTTTGGGAGTCTGGAAGCGGCGTGTTTACGACGCTTGGCCCCACGAACATAACGAACAATGTTTCCGGAACGGGGAATCTAGCATACGGGCTGGAACTCCTTGGCGGGGCAAGGGCGCAAGTTGGTGGCTTGTTTGGCCCGAATACCATCGCCGGTAACCAAGCAGGGGGAGCTTTTCTCCAAGAGAACTCGGAGATCTCCTTCTGGAGCCTTGGCCCCGCAAACCTGATTCAGGGTAATGGGCCCGTTGGCGTTTCAGCAGGTCTTGGGAGCCAAGTCACCTTCTTTGACATCAGCGGACCCGTGAACGCACAAATTACGGACCATACCAGCGCCGGCGTGGATATTTACGCTAATAGCCAGGCGTACTTTAACGGCTCGAACCAGATCCTGCGAAACGGGACTCTGACGGACAAGCGCAGCGCGGGCATTCGAGTGGATGGAAACTCCCAGGCGCTCCTTCGAGGCGGCCAAGTGGCGCAGAACAACGGACCAGGGATACTCGCTCTCGTCAATTCCAGTGTGGATTTTACGGGAGTAACTTTTGCTGGAAACGCGGGGGGCGAGATTATCGACTGCGACACCAGCTCCTGGATGGTCAGTGACCTTTCGCGAACGAACAGTGCGATTCCTACGGCCGGAGTAGCATGCAGGACTCCCCATGCCCTCGGCAATCGCGATGCTTTCAAAACGGTGCCGACAACGCCAGACTGGAGCGGGCACAAGGCTCAGTACGATAAGTACGCCAAGGCCGCGGTAAAGCACTGATCTTGCAGGAAGCTGTTGATTGATCAGATGGGGAGCCGCATCCAGAAGCGGCTCCCCACTCAAAATCTAATTGATTAGGGAGCGATTCCAGAATTCGGATTCGCGAGTTGCACGGAGTATTTCCATTGGGCTTCGCCGGCGACGATGTTGGGGGCAAGGTTAAGGAGGATGGTCTGGCCAGCGCGATAGTGAGGCTGCTCCTGGACGGGGAGATAAAACTGCCACCAGTGCGTCAGCGGCAAGTAGGGTGAATTGCTGAGCGTGACGCCTTCGCAGAGATGGGCCTCGAACCAGCCCAGGAAGCCGTCGAGGCGGCCGTCGGTGGTGATACGAAAAGGGGCGAATGTTTTTCCGGGGTTCTGCGCGTCCTTGCGAAAATCGATTTGATAACAGAGCGCGGGCTGGCTGAGCGCGGAGAATGGCTTGCCCGAGGCAGGAACAATACTGTAGGACTTGAAGAGCCGTTTGCTGAACGGCGTGAAATCGAGATCGTAGTAGCGGGGCGGGAGGCGGCCGGCACCGAAGGCCTCGGAATGAAACGGCAAGAGAAAGGTGTCCGCGGACTCCGGGATGAGGCGCGCGCCAGGCTTGAGGAATCGCTCGCGGGCATCGGCGACGAAATCGATGATATTTTCCGCGTCAAAGCAGAAGGCGCTGAGCGTTTCGCTGACCAGAACGTCGCAGCGCTCGGGCAGGCTCACTTTTTTTGAGTTTTTGCGAATCAGGGTGACGCGGTCTTGAAAGCCATTGGCTTCGATCAACTCTGCGGCGGCATCGGCGATATCGCTCATTTCGATGGCGTAAACGTGGCGTGCACCGGCTTGCAGCGCGAAGAAGGAAAGAAGACCCGTGCCCGCGCCGAGATCCACGACCACGTCGCCCGGTTTCACGGTGCGATGAATGGCATCGCGATAGGCGTCGCAGCGCGCCTTGTCGAGCAGCAGGCTCTCCTGCAGCAACGGACTGGCGAACTCTTCCATCATCCACGGCTGCTTCAGGAAGCTGCGCCGGAACCATCGCCGCAGCTTGCGAAGCGATGGCGCATTTTCGGAGCGCTCTTTGCGAGGGGTCATATTCACGGGATGCTACGGCTTGCGCGCCCACGCGGAAATCACGCGCGAGGCAACCCATTGCGGATCGGCCTCTCGGCCGGCCGTTGCAATGCGGTCGGCGAGTGAATCAATCTGGACTTCTTCGTTGGTAGCGATGCCATATTCGATGATTTTGGGCAGCAGGCTGCGAACGGTGTCCGCGAAATACTCCGCCATCTCGCGACTTATTCCACAGCCACTGAGGTGGGAAACCTCCGTCGCGGTCTTTATAAAGCCCGCGTCGCGGTAGGTGGCGTACAGCCGCATGCCCATGTCAATACGCGCGCCAGTGCGGCGCAGAACCTCGCTCATCCACTGCCCGCCATTCTTGAACTGGGGCAATTCGGGGAAGACGCTGGAAGGCACGGTGAAATCCGGCTCCATGAAAGCGATGACCGCGCCGGGACGAAGTTGTTGAGCGAGATGGCGAAGAATGGCGGCCGGATCCGGGAGATACATCAAGATAAAACGGCCAACGAGCGCATCGAAAGGCGGTGAGTCCACGAAGTCGTGAAACTCGGCGACCTGAAAATGGATGTTCTTGTAACCTGCCTCGGCGACGCGCTTGTTGGCCCAGGCGACGCTGGCGGCGTCGCGATCGATGCCAACGACGGAGCCGGTGGGGCCGACCAGATCTGCGGCGAGCATGGCCACGTCTCCAGCGCCACAGCCGAGGTCAAGCACGCGCATGCCCGTTGCAAGCCCCGCGGCGCGAAAAGCGCGGTCGAGGTAACTGCGATAGATGGCGCCTTGCCGCATCAGGCGCTGGCGTTCGTGATCCGTGGAGCCCAGGGCGTAGGCGGAGGTGTTGCCGTGAGAGTTTCGCTGAGTTGAGGAAGCGGGTTGGTCTGCAGCCATTGTTTTTCCCCGATTGGAAAGTTGGATCAGGAAAGAGTGAGCGAATCGCCCACGCGGAGGATTCTACCTGATTCAGTCGGGGCGACGCGCGTGTTGGTGGAGAAGCGGTAGTAGTGGTCGAAGCGGGCTTCGGGACACCATGCAGGGATGTGCGAGCGGCGGTAATCGCTGAAGATTTTCTGGAAGCCGGGGATGATTTCGCCGGTGCGGGGGTCGCGCGGAGGAACGGGACAGCGCGCGCAGGGATTGCTGCCCTCGAAATGCACTTCACCGATGCGGAAGCGGACTACGCTTCGCTCGTCTTCGCCAAAAAGTTGATCTTCCCAGAACGCGGGGACGCCATCGATTTCGAGCGTAGTGCGGAAGCGCTGGCGAACGTTATCGATGTCCATGCCGTCAAACAGGCCGCAGACTGCCTGCAAGCTGGCGGTGGAAACAATCGTCGGGCCGTAGGCGATGGTGTCGTCGGGAAAGCCTTCGTGGGAATGGCGCACCGTGATGGGGTGCTCGAAATAGTTGGAGAACCACTCGGACGCGGCGGCCGTGTCGGCGGGGAAGGCAAATGTCGCAGTTGGAATTTTGCGTTTGTCGCCTGGAACCGAAAGCGTGACGGAGCTAAGACCGGATGCGAAAGCCGCGCGGATCAAGTGGATGGCCGCGGTGCGCTTGCCGTTCACCCACTGGCCATTAACGGAATAAAGCGCCCAGGCGCGGTCGTGTTCGAGCCCGCCGCCCGGACCGATGCGCGCTTCCTGCACATCCAACGGGTCAAGCGACTTAATCGGATGCAAACGAATATTCGCGAGGCGCGCCGATGGAGTCGTAGGAATCATGGAGAGATTCTAGCAGAGGAAAACTGGGAAGCAGCAGGCGGGAGAGTTCGCGCGCGCATTATCCGGAAAGGCCGGCCTTGCCGAGGAACAGCCAAGCAAGAAAAATGGCACCAACGAACGCCAGCGAGACACTCAAGAGCGTGCCAATCAGGACGTATTCCGCAAAACGCGCGGATTTGAATTCGGGATAGCGGGTGATGGCTTTCGCGGTGAGAATCAGCCCCACGGCTGCAGGAGATCGCAGGAGTAGCGCGGTGAGAATCAGGAACCGCTCAAGCCAGCCGATGTACAATCCCGCATCTTGCAATTTATCTCCGGCTATCCCGGGCTCTTCATCTTTCACGCTTTGCGTCAGGGAGCGCATCAGGAAGCGAATCAGATAACCGCCGCCGAAGATCACTCCCAAGTAGATCGCCGGCACGGCAATAAATTTGGTGCCCAAGCTCCGGGAAGCTTGTACCGGGGCGGCGAGCGCCGTGAAGGACATACCGGGCGAGAGCAGCCAGGCCGCCAGAACCACGGTCAGTAAATGAACGAGCTGATCGGCAAGGTAGGATGCTGCGCCATCGCCAATCACACGCCTGGCCGTGAACCGCACCTTGGCAAAATCGATCAGCAAATGAACCAGTGCGAGCCCGGCGATCACCAGGTGCGTCGAGAGAGCGATGATCGAGCCGGGAACAAAAAATCCCACCAGCAGGATGCCGGAAAGATAGTGAATAAACCCGTGCTGAAGATACGCGGAAGCCCGCCCGCGCAGCTTTCCGTCGACGAGCCGGCGCGTCTGAAAAACAAAATCAGCCGCCAAGTGGCCCAGGTAAACGGCCGCAAGAGTTCGTAGGAACATTTGCATAGTTTCGCGCAAACTTCAGGATTTGTACGTTTCTGTACAACTAACCAAAAGTGCGTTCGATGAACGATCCGGCCCGGTTCACCGTTTCCGCCAACTGCCAATAGTAGCCGCGTTTGAGATTTCTGGAAACGGTGGAAATGTCGACCTGGAGCCGGCGGGCGGTGGGCCTTAAGGTCTCACGGCTGAGGAACGCCCCTATGGCCTCCCATTGTTTTGAGGTGATCTGGAGCACCAAAGTGTCGTGCAAGCCGTAGATCAGGTTGATGGTATTGTCGAAGGCCTCGTTGCCGGACGCAAACGCCGTGAGCACGTCGAATTTGAAGAAGCGGCCCTCCTTGATGCTCTCGATGGCACGCCGCGCCAATTGAAATGCCTCGCCGGTGAGCTGATTGACGGGCGGCTGAATGCGGCCGGAAACGCTGCCGATGCCGACTCCGACGCGCAGGGACAGGGGCCGGAGCGCGGCCCGCAAATCCAGAAGCAACGCGGGAAGCGGCGGCAGCTCTCCGGCAATGGTTTGAAATTCGTCCCCGGCTGTAACGGAATACGGCAGCCGGATAAGCTTCTGGCGGAGATGCTTTTCCGAAGCGGCCGCGAGTTTCCTTCTCAGCAGGGCGCGGACATCCTTGCGCGCGGTTGAGGCTACGATGTCAGCAAGCAGTACGGCGTAGATTCCGTCAGCCATAGAGGCATCCTGGTCCGTTCCATCGCTTGTACGAACCTGTACAATTACAAGGACTTGTACGTATTCGTACAATTTCTATATGTTGTACAGTAACGTGCAAGCGAACAAATGTCAAGGACGGAATCCGGACGGGATTCAGTATTGCTCGCGTAGTTCCGGCGGATGGGGACGGCTGGCGGGCGGGACGATATTGTTTTCGCGCAGGTAGAGCAGCATCTGGCCGTAGTGGTCGGCGTTGTGCCAGACGATGACGGTAGCGATGCCCAGACGCGTGTTCGGGCCGGCGTAGGGGCCTTCGATGGGGTCGAACATGGTTTTGGCATCGATGGCGCCCACCGACTTGCGGATGGCGGCGAACGAGTCGCGCAGGTAGATCAGTAACTCCTTCTTGGTCTTCGCCGGACTGGGGCCGTCTTTGTCGCAGCCCGGCGGCGGGGTCACGCCATCGAGTTCGGCGGCAAAACCAAAATTCGAGCAAGCCACGTGCTTCACTTGTTGCGCGAAGGTGCGGACCTCAGCCGGCCCGAATTCCGGTTTTTCGTTTTTGAATTTACCTTCGGCAGGCCGATATCCGTATTTCTCTTCGGGCATGGCTTCAGCGGCGGAACGCACTTCGTATTCCTGGTATTGCAGGCCGCGCAGAAATGCGGACGCGACGGTTTCCGTCTTGCTTATTTCGGCGGCAGTGGGCACATGCTGCTGTGGAGCGCCTTGGACACTCTTGTCCTCAAGCGGTTTGGTCTCGTCGGGCCGCTGCGACTGTGCCGGGAAAGGCGGTTGCGAAGATTGAGCTTCCGCGGCGGCGGCTGCAAAGAAAAGGCCCGCGAGCGCCATCGTAGCCGACAGTAGCGGCAACAGATAGTGAGCAAACAACTTATGCGAGGGCATCGGAAAACTCCTTTTCGGAGAGTCTAACACCGCTTGCGGCAGGAAAATAAGTGCGTTGCAAGTGATAGAAAACGCGGAAGTAAAAAAGTATTTTGGAAAAAGTGAAAATTGGTCTTGACAAATCCTTAATTTGTGATACACTTGTTCTCGTAGACAAATACGCCCCGAGCTGATCGGGGCGTTTTGCTTTTTAGGACGCTTTCTTACAGTTCGCTGCACCCCCAACATTTCAACCGATCGCAGTAAGTCCAATTCCGCCAGAGATTTCGATGCAAACCGTATTGTTTTAAGCAGGCTTGCCCGCCCGGGGCAAGCAGCGTCACAGCCAGTTGTGTCATCAAGGAGCAACCCATGCCAGCCTATGCCAATACTTTGCCACCCAGCTCCATCGAAGCTGGCGCCGTGCAAAACGTCTGGGCCACCGGTGACGGCAACCTAACCAGTGGAACCAAGACGCAACGCGTGGCGCTGGTACAGCGTCCGGGAGGAGAGCCGATCAAGGTGGCCTTCCGCTGCGCGTTCAGCGCCGCCCCTGGAGTGATTGCACTACAGCTGCAAACGTCGGACACCGATGTCGATACCGACTACGTGAACGAAGGTGCGGCCATCTCCACTGTTAACGCCGGCAACGTCGCCCGGGGAGAGTTTCCAAGCGTGGCGGCAAAATTCGCGCGGCTACTCGCCACGACAGTCACCAACGCCGTCACCGCGACAGTGGACCTCGCCAGCTAGAACACCTGCACTCTAGACTGCGGCCGGAGACGGTTATGAGCGACCCAGAACGCGGCCTCTGGCGGGCTGTACTCGCCCAGGCGTTTGAAGACGCGGAGTTGACGCCGATCGGCGACGAGTGCGTGCCGGAGCCTATCGAGTCCTCGATGGCGCGGCAGTATTTGCGCGCGGATGATTTGAATGAAGCTGCACACCTAGAGCTCGTCTGCCAGTTCGCGGAAATTCCTGCGGATCGCGTCATTTCCTGGGCGCGCCGGCGATATCCGCGAGCTGCTTGAGGGTTTGCCGTGTCAAATCAAAAGAACCAGCAAAAACCTAATGGATATGCCGGGCCGCAAGGCCGCGTGAACGGCCATGCACCGGCCTCCACGGAACGGGGCGGGATCCCGGCGTCGCGGGATCAAGCTGCGTCTGACGACACTCGCAGAGCTTCCGCTGCAATGGACGCAAGCTGCACTCTCGCGCCCGGCACGGACTGCGGAGTGTACGCTGAGGTGGCGCCGCCCCATTCGTGGAATGCGAGCGGACATCTGCCCGCCACGGCAGAAAAACAACCGGGCATCGGCAACCAAAAGAAAAAAAACAAGAAAAATGAAAAAGTTCCCGGCGGAGTCTCTCCGTTGCCCGAAGATCCCGCCGAATTCGTCGACGAGATTCATCGCAGCGCCGATCTGTTCATCTCCTGGCAGAGGCTGCTCAACGCTAAGGACGAAAAAGTCAGACAGCGCGCCGTGGAGAAGCTGACGGAGATGCGCTACAAGGGCGCCGGCGTGCTGGCCGACGAGCCGCAGCCGATTGTCATCGATATTGATAGCGCCGTAGCCAGGCGCGCCGCAGAAGGAGCAAGAAAATGACAGGTATTCCCAGTCCCTCTTTTTTCGAGAAGCTGACCAACGCCATTCATCTGGACTACGTTCTGAAGATCGCCGGTGTCGGCGGCTTCGTCATTACGTTCTTGGCCTCCTGGCATAGTTTGGCGTTTGGCCTAAAGGTGTGCATGCTCGCTTCCGTGGCGGCTTGGCTCGCCGGCGCGCGTTTTTCAAAAATCTACCGGTAAGTGCGCATTAGCGACCACTATCGGCCTTTCGATCGCCAGCAACAGTTTCACGACAGTACCGCGAAATACAGGCTCTTTGGCGGAGCTGCCGGCCCTGGCAAGACGAAAGCGTTGCTCTGGGAAGCGGTGATGCAAGCAGTGGCATGTCCCGGCACAGATACACTGCTCCTACGCCGGACTTACCCTGAACTGGAGTCTTCGCTGCTGGCCTATTTTCGCCGCGACGTGCCGCGCGAGTTTTACAAGAGCTACAACGAATCGAAGCACCTTGTCACCTGGACGAATGGCTCCACCACGCGCTTTGGCTACTGCCGCAACGAGAACGACGTTTACCAGTACCAGGGTGCGGAGTTCGCTTTCATCGGAATCGACGAGCTGACGCACTTCACGATGAGGCAATGGCAGTTTCTGACTTCGCGCAATCGCTGCAGCGTGCCAGGAAGTCGATGCGGCATGGCTGGCGCGACAAACCCGGGAAACATTGGCCACGCCTGGGTGAAGGCATTGTGGGTCGATCACGTTGCTCCTGCGGGCTTCGACTGTCCGGACTTGTACCGCGCCCAGGACTATGATTTCATCCGCGCGCGCCTCGACGACAACCCGATTTACGCCAACGACGTCGAATACCGGCGCACGCTCGAAGCGCTGCCGGAACATTTGCGGCGGGCGTTTCTCGATGGCGACTGGAATGTTTTCGCCGGACAATATTTCGACATCTTCGACTTCGGGCGACACACCGCGCGGCCGGAAGACATCCGGCTCGAGCCGTGGTGGCCGCGGTGGATCTCGGTGGACTGGGGTTTTCTGCATCCCAGCGCGGTGTACTGGCATTGTGCCGTTCCGGTTGACAGTTATCAGTCTTCAGTGTTCAGTCAGAGCAGAGAGGTAAGTTCCAAACAATCGAATGAAACCAGCTACATGGGAAGAGAGTTTGGGTCTGGTTCTCGCACTGACAGCTGTCAACTGAAAACTGAGAACCTCACGCCGTCACCAGTCACGAGTCACCAGTCACGCATCGTCACCTACCGCGAATTCGTGCAGAACGGCCTTTCGCCGCGGATGCTGGCGCAGGCCATTGCGGAGCGCAGCGGGCGCGAGCGCATCAGCGAAGTCATTCTTTCGCCGGACGCTTTCGCTCACCGCACCTCGGAGTCCTCGATCGCCGAGCAAGTCGGCGACGTGTTGGTCGCCAACGGATTGCCGCGACCGTCGCCGGCCGACGATAACCGCGTCAGCGGCTGGCAGTTGATGTACCAGCTGCTGGAATCGAATGCCTGGCTCATCACCGAAAATTGCGTGGAGTTGATCGAGCGCATACCGCAACTGGTGCGTGACGAGCGCCGCCACGAAGATATTCGCAAGGTGGAGGGCGATGACTCCGCCGACGCGGCGCGCTATGGATTGGTCTCCGGCGGTAGACTCGCCGGTGTTGGGCCGGCCTTTGCGCCGGCCAGGGCGGGGCAAACCCCGCCCTATAATTCGCAAACATACACGCCGCATTTTGTAACCGGCATGCCGCTCGGCGAACAGATCGCGCGTCAAGTGAGCGCGACGGATCAAACTTCGCGCGCGATTCATTACCAGCGGCTCGAAGCCGAAGCGAAGAAATTCTTCCGCCCCGCGAAATTGCCCAGACGGTCAAGGTAGTGGATTGGCGTCAGAAGACGCGTTTTGCCGCTTAACGGAAACGTCGGAGGTGTTACGTTAAAAGGTGGAGGGCGCACTGGTGGAAAAGCCCCTTTGGGAGCAGCAGAGTTTCCCTGAGAAGCTCTTCCGATTTAGCGCGCTCCTGTGCCTGGTAGGCTGGGGCGGTTCCGCAATCTACATTGCGGGCCACGTGGGCTCGATGGAAGACGCCTACTTCCGTGCCCGCGACATGGCATCCTATTTCTTCACCGCCATCTGGATTTTCATTTTCTTTTACGCGCAGTATCGCATCGCGCCGCGGTTTATTCATCGCGACCTCGACCGCCGCATCGGATTGTGGCACGCCGTCGGCAGCCTGGCGCTGCTGATTTTTGGTGCTTTGCAAGTCATGCTCGCGCAGACGAAGTCGGATCTTCCGAGCAGTCTGCTTTTCTGGATCACGCTTCTCGGCGAAGCCGCGCTCATCGGCAACGTGCTGTGGTCGTACTTGAGCCGCGAACGGAAAGTTCCGATTCTCCCGGTGGTGCCCAGCGCGAAGTCGACTCCGGAGCACGTTCCCAACGCCAGCTCTAAAAACATGGGCTGGCCGAAATCGCCGGCGAGACTGTTCGGGATCGGAGCGGCCTTTTTTGCCGGTGGCGGGATCGTCTCGATCATCCTGAATGTGCCGTCGTTTCCGATTCCGTTTCCAATTTCCGGCCAGATGCATTTTCTTCCGTACGGCCTCTTGTGGCTGGTCGCGGCCGTGCCATTCGGAGTTTTTGCGCTGCTTTACAAATATTTGATGGATGTGCAGAAGATCGCTTTCGAGGAGTCGCTGAACCGCCTTCATTTCATTGTTACCATGATCGCGGTGTTCGACATGGTGCGCGTGTTCATGGTCTGGGAACAAAAGTTGGTCTCCAAGATGTTGGAGCTGTACTTCGGCCCTGAATTTTTATGGCTCGCGGTGTTTTTTGTCTTCAGCGCCGCGGTATTCGTAATCAATATTGTGAAAAGCAGATCGCAGTCCCCGTCCCGGACCTAGTGTCCTCTTTGCAGGTGGCTGATTTCAGCTAACAAATTGCGGAAGTATCTGCGCACGGCCTGGTGTGCCCCTAATCATGTTCGAAAAACTGAAACAGCTCTGGCGGTCGAACTACGTTCGATTGCTGGAGGAAGAAGTGTCGCGCTTGCGAGCAGAGAACCGCGCGCTGATGAATTCGTTGCTCGGCACGGCTGGATTTCCGCCTGTGGAGTTTCCCGAAGCTCCGAGGCCGCAGCCGTTGCCGCGGCTGCGGAAGCGCTCGTGGCACCAACTGCAAGCTTGGCGCGAGACTGGGGCTAATCGGGACGCGACTACGAATTTTGACGAAGCAATTTCTGAGAGGCCGAATGGACCGGTACCACACAGCTGAATCTTGGACGGGCGTCCCGGGCGCGATCGCACCGGCGGATGGGAATGCTGGAGCCCACGCGTTTGGACCTGAGGGTTTATCGCCGGTGGTTGCGCCGGCCGTTGCGGATCGGAGAAGCCTCACCCCTGAAGGGGTGAGCTACAGCGGCAACGGCGGGGGCCAGCAAGATGCTGGCGCTACCGATGCGCCCGTCGATCTTGGGCCGAACAACGAGCGGCTCGACGACGTCAAGCCGGAAGTAGTGAATGCGCTTCGAGAACTGGTGCGGCAGTACCGCCAGGAAGGCGTCGTCGCGAGGCGACACGAGATTCGGCGTATTCGCCAGGCACGGCTCTTTTGGCAGGGCTTGCAATACGCCTGGTGGAATCCCAACGACATGAATTGGCATCTGCCGTACGAAAACCGTTCGAGCGACGACCGCGAGCTCGAAGAGATGCCGCGCTACCAGTTCGTCACAAATTTTTATCAAGGATTTGGGCTGTCGTTCATCGCGTTGCTCTCTTCGGACGTCCCAAGCGTGCGGTTCTACCCCCAATCTTCCCAATCACTGGCGGATATTGCCGCGGCGCGCACGGCGAGCGATGTGGCGCAGTTGGTCGAGCAGAACAATCACGTCGAGCAATTGCTCACGTCGATCGGGTATTTTCTCTGGACCGATGGAAAACTCGGCGCCTACGTCCGTTACGTTGCCGACGGCCAGCGTTTCGGTTTCCATGAAGAGAACATCCTTGAAGCGCTGGAGATTCCGCTGGGCGAAGACGTTTACGTTTGTCCGGAATGTGGAAAGGAAACTGGAAAATCCACACTAGAAGATGGAAATTCGGAGAAAGGGGATGACACCTCGGTTGTAGGGGCGCAGCATACTGGGCCCCTACCGGCAACCAACTGTCCGGGGTGCGGGGCCGAGCTGCGTGAAAATAATCTTCGCAAGGCGGAGCGCGTGACGGTACCGCGCATCGCCGGATCGCGCCGCGTGCCGAACGGACAGGAAGTCATCTCTATCGCGGGCGGCCTCGAGCTGAATACGCCTGTGTGGGCCAACGAGATGCACGAGTATCCGTACCTGCAATGGCAGGCGGAAGTACATCGCGCAAAGTTGAAAGCTGCCTATCCGCTGGCGGCCAATAAGATTGAGTCCGCGCCGTCGCAAGGCTCGGAAGATGTTTACGCGCGCGTTTCGCGGCTGAGCGTCGAGCAAGGCTTGCCGTCGATCCATCCGGGCGACGCGTTGATGAATCTCATTACGTTCGATCGCACCTGGCTGCGGCCGTGGGCGTTCTACGCGATTGAAGAAGAGGGAGTGCGCAACGAACTGCTCGAGATGTTTCCCGACGGCTGCTATGTCGCGTTCGCCGGCGACGTCTATTGCGAATCGCGCAACGAATCCATGGATGACCACTGGCGCGTGCTGCATGCGCTGCCCGGTGATGGACAGAATCGCCCGAGCGTCGGCGATTCGCTGGTGCAAGTGCAGGAGCGCTATAACGTTCTCTCCAACATGCAAGCGGAGACGTACGAGTACGGCATTCCGCCGATCTACGCTGACCCGCAAGTTCTGGATTTTGATGCGCTGGCGAACCAGGTGGCCGAGCCCGCGGCGCATTTTCCGGCGCGCGCGCGCCCGGGCCAGCCGCTCGCGGCGGGATTTTTCCAGCCGGCGCCCGCGCAAGTGCCGCCGGATATGATTCGCCACCAGCAGGATTTGATCGGCCCCGTAGCGCAATTCTTGACGGGCATGTTTCCCGCGATTTTCGGCGGAAACATGGAGGACGTGAAGACGGCGTCCGGTTACGCGATGGCCCGCGACCAAGCTATGGGCCGCCTGGGCATGGTTTGGCGGCGCACCAAACAGTTTTATGCGGACGTGCTGCTGCTCGCGGTCGATTCCTTCCGCAAGAATCGCCCTGAAGATGTCGAGATTCCGCTGCTCGGTCCCGACGGCGTGCTCGACGCGCGCTCGATTCGCACCGCCGATTTGAAAGGGAACATTTGCGTGCATCCTGAGGCCGACGAAACGTTTCCGCGGCTGAAGTCGCAGCAGCGCAGCGTGCTGCAGCAGTTGTTCGGCATCAATGACCCTGTGATCCAGCGCGCGCTCACCGAGCCTGCCAACCTCGGCTACATCAAGAATGTTCTCGGTCTAACCGAAATGGTCATTCCCGGCGAGGATTCCCGCAACAAACAGCTGCGCGAAATCCAGCAGCTGCTAGCGAGCGCGCCGATCGTTGTGAGTTTGCCAATTGCAGCGCACTTCGCCTCTGCGATCCCGCCTCTAGGAGCGCAGCATGCCGCGCCCCTGCAAGCCCAGACCGCTGATGAACCGGCGGGTGCGTCTGGTTCCGAGCACCAGGCACCAGTCAGGAGTCACCACTCACCAACCTTGGTGCTGCCGTCGGTGCCCGTCGACCAACTTCTCGACGATCACGCCGTGGAATTCGAGGAGTGCAAGCGCTGGGCAAACTCCGAAGCGGGCCAGTCCGCGCACATGGTCAATCCGGCGGGCTTCGCCAACGTTCGCGCCCACGCCGAAGCACACCTCCGGGCGATGAACCAGGCAGTGCTCGCTCAAGTGCCGGCGCAATCGCAATCCAGCGCGAAAGGAAAGCCTTGATGCCAGCTGGCCACCAAATTCCGCAAGATGCCGCATCTCCCGCGAACGGGCACTCGACGGTTCACGATCTCTTTGCTCTGACTGATGAGCAGATCCTGGAGATTGAGCCGGAAGCGCAAGATTCAGCGAGGAGTGGGGAGTTACGAGCGGCGAACGAGCAGCCCACTCGCAGTGCAAGTCAGTCGGCATCGGCGATCGAGCAAAAGCAAGAAGGCCGAGCCCCCGATAGCAGTTCACAGACGGAAGCTGCGTCAAGCAGTTCCTCCGCTAGTCACCAGTCACTAGGCACGAGTCACGCTGCACAAGAGCCGCCGGCGTGGCTTGCGGCGCAAATGAAAGATCCCTGGACGGGAGAAGAAGCACGGGAGCTGTGGAATGGCGTGCAACAGGCGAAATCGGAGGCGGCGGCGTATCGCGAGGCGTTTGCGAATCCCCAAGATGCCCGCGCGTTGAAGGAACTCTATCCCGGCGGCGTCAACGAAGCGCGCGCTGCAGCCGAACGCGCACGCGTTCTCGATGACATCGATCGTTCTTATTTCGGTGTGACCGGGAAGCCCGCCCAGGAAGTGAGCGCATCCCGCGCGGAGCTCGCGCAGCGAATGCTGCGCGAGAACCCCGCGGCGTTTCGCGAGATGGTTTTCGCCGGATTGCGTGCGCTCGAAGAATCGGGCCAGGCCACCGGGCAAAATGTTGTAGCTCAGGCTGGAATTTATCCCGACCGGGTCGGGAGGCCTGAGGGTGTTTCTTCGATTGCGGCACCGGCGGCGGCAAATCGCAAAAACCTCACCCCTGCAGGGGTGAGCCACGGCGAACAACAGAGCGCTTCCGGCGCTTATCCCCGATCGGCCGCGGCAAGCGCGCAGTCACAGGCCGGTGAACACGAGGCACGGCTGGCGGCGTACGCATCCTTTGAGAAAGCCGCGAACGAAGATTTGGAGCGCAGTGTCGGCGGAACCATCGAGCGGACTTTGCTACAAGCACTACCGAGCGCATCGCGTTTGTCCAACGCATCCGGCGCAGGGGCGCAGCATGCTGCGCCCCTACAAGCAAGATTGAGCGCGGCCATTCGTCAAGACGTCGAGGCCGCATTGAAGGGCGATCGGCAACTCGGCGAGCAAGTGGCGCAGATCCTCTCCGGACGCCGGCTGGATGAAGAAACGCGCGCACAAGTAGTGCGGCTCATCGGAGAACGCGCACAACAACTCGTGCCCGTCGCAGCAAAGCGCGTCCTGAACGACTGGACGCAAACGACCTTGGCAACTCACCGTGGCAACACTGTGAGAACTGAAGCCGCCAACGCGAGAAGGGAAGTAGCGCCGGCCTCTCTGCCGGCTAGTTCCTCCACGAGTTCGGGCCGAAGCCGCGGCGAAGACCATGCGCTAGCTCCAAACAACGCCGCCGCGCGTTCCGATCCGCGCCGCGTCGATTACCGCAAGCTCAGCGATGAACAAATTTTGGATTTATGATTGATCCATTCCGTATTAGTGGAAACGTCTGAAAACAACAATGAAAACGCCGATGGCCGCCAGAATCATCAGCGCTCCGGAAAGCACGATCCCGAGTCCGTAAAAGTGCGGCGCGTGTGTCCCCGAGCCTCGAGTTCGCCGAGAGTCACGGGCGCAGATTCTCAGCGAGTACATGCTCATGACGAACAAAAGCACAAGAGTTAGATAGCTCGCTAATCGCATTTTAAATTCTTCTTCAGATCGGGCTCACGATTTTCTAAGCACCGCCTAATCTACCACCAAAGTTCCGGCGCCTTCTCAAGAGACGCCTGCGCGATTCCTCGCCGCGAAGCTGCGGCATCCTGGAACGCAGCACTTATAAGGAGAACAACAGATGCCAGCACAAGCGAACGCGAACGTCGTCGCGTTGCAGCTCGAGAAGGTGCGCGACAAAGTGCCCCTGCTCTACGAGCGCGACGACATTTTACTCACCATGATCCAGCAGCGCGGCGACGTGGAGAAAGTTTCCAGCCGCAACATGCGCCTGCCCTTGCAGGTCAATCCCGGCGGCAAAGCCGGCTCGTATAATGCCGACGGCGGCGACCTGGGCCGCGGCTCCGGCACGGCGTATGACGTCGCGCAAGTCTCGCCGATCTTCTTTCGCTTCGCGATTGAAATCACCAAGCTGGTGGAATACGCCACTACCGGCCGCGAACGCGCCATTGAAAACGCCGCCAAGCGCGAAGTGGCCAACGGAATGAAGCAATTCCGCTCGTTCCTCGACAAGCTCATGCAGACCGCCGGCAACGGCGTGCTCGGCACGATCAGTTCGTTCGCGACCACCACCTGGACGATGGCCACGCCTCCGGGCGCGGCACTTGTTTACGTGGGCCAGACGATTCAGGTTTACGACTCGACGCTGACAACGAATCGCGGCACTGCCAATGTAGTTGCCGCCGATCCCATCAGCCCGACGCAGACGATTACTGTCGATGTGAACCCTGGCGGCCTGACAAACGGTGACGTCATCGTTCACGACGGCCTCAGCGGAGCCAGCCCCGTCTCGCTGTTTGGCATCAAGTACCACCAGAACAACGCGACCACCGGCACCTGGCTCAACCTGAATCGCGCCACTTATCCGGTGCAGCTTGCCACACCGCGCGTCAACGCCGGCAACGCCGCTCTCACTCCCAGCAACGTGCGGCTGGCCATCAACAAAGTCCGCAAGGCCCTGGGCATCAACCACCTGAGCAAGCTCATCGCTTACATGGCGGTGGAGCAAGAGCACGCGTGGGAAAATCTCGGCATCACCGTTTCGCAAATCATTAAAGAAGGCGGCGGTGGAGGCGGGAACGACCTCGACATGCTTTTCAGCGGCCGTAAAACGATGAGCGGCATCCCGATCAAGTCCAGTGTCAACGCCGACCAGACGCGCGTGGATTTCCTCGACCTCTCGCACTGGGGTCGCGCCGTGTTGAAGGACATCGACTTCTACGAAGTCAATGGCAACACGGTGTTCCCGATTTACGGCGCTAGCGGCGGACTCGCAGCCAGCTACATCTTTTATTTCGACACCGCGTTTCAAGTGTGGGACGACTCGCCGCGCACCGGCGCGTTCATCGACACCCTGGCGCGGCCCAGCGGCTACTAAACAAACGGGAAGTAGAGGAAGTAGAGGAGGTAAAGGATCAGAGCTATCGTCGCGATGTGCTGATGCGCTGCGGGGTCCTCTTCTCCTTTGCTTCCTTAACCTCATTGACATCCTTTACCTCATTCCCAAATGCGAAGAGTCTTCATCGGCGGCATCGCGCTCTTGCTGTGCGGCGGAATCTATGCCCGCAGCAAGAGCGATCCGCTGATGTTCGTTTTCCTGCGCGTTGACCATCAGCAGGACGTCGCCATCCTTCGGCCTATGATCGCACCGGACATCGGCGTACAGCTCGACTCCGGCCCGCGCGAACTGAAACCTGGCACCGTACTGAAGTGCGCGTCAACGGTTCGCGAGCATGACGCCATTGTCGAGACCCGAATCGCCAAGGTCACCGACCTGATGCTCGACTGTGGCGAGCACAAATTCGTCGTAAAAACAGTTGAGTTTTCACCCCGGGCAAAATGATTCGCATACTTCGAGAAACGCACGAAACGCCGGACGCAGTGGCGCATCGCCTCATGCGGGCCGGCGGCATCAATCGTTCCGGTGAAGCGAACTATCGCGCCGTGTGGGGCTGGAACCGCCTGGCATGGATTGGCGGCAAGTTCGAGGACCGCGACGAGCATGGCGCGCTTTTGCGAGAGCGCGTCGAGCTAAGACAAGAACCGAAGTATCCTGCCGTGAATCGCTGGCATATCGAGCGCTGGCTTCCGCCGGAGGCGTACGGCTCGCCCCGCGCCTGGTACGCACAGACCATCGAGCGAGAAAACGGGATCAGCATCCCCGCGCTCGGGCCCTATCCCTCGCGCGGTGAATACGAGCATTGCTTTACGCTCGAAGGCCCGCGCGGCGAGTTCCTGCAGCTGACGCCAACAATTGCAGAGCACATCGCCCGCGCGATCGAGTTCTCGCGCAAGTTTACTCGGGCGAAAACCCGCAGCCGCCTTTACGAACGCGAGCAACGAACAGAACGGAAATACGATCAATGGGCTTTCGACGTCATGGACGAAGGCGTCCCGGCGTTTCACAAGCAGCCCTTCGTAACGGTGGCTTAACTTATGAAGCGATTTGAAATCTGGCTCCGAGGCATTCTTGCCGCAGCCGTGAGCGGCGGGGCCGGAGGTGTACTCACCGGCTTTGCCGCAGTGGGGATCGATCCGCAGCATTTCAATTTGCAATCGGGAAGCGGGGCAACGCTTCGTATTGCGGCGGCAGCCGCTCTAATCAACGCCATGATCGGTGTTGCGGCATATCTTCAGAAATCGCCGCTGCCTACGGAATGAAAGGAACGCCACGTGAAAAAGGACAAAATGTTGCTTTTCCCCGACGAGCGCGTGGCGATTCACGCCAAGCTCGGGTCAGTCTTGAAGGGCGGCGACCCGGCAGAAATTCTTCTAGTGATTATTCTGCTCCTCGCGCTTCGCCCGCCTTCCCGGCGCAAAGCTCCGAAAAGAAAGGGCGGCCAAAGCAGCAAGCCTAAGAATACTTAGGCGCAATAGACGCGCCTCACAAAGCAACTCAATTATTCGTTTCGTCGAAGGACTTGTGGAGGCCGGGCTTTAGCCCGGTTGCGGCCCTGAAGGGCCGCCTCTACAAAAGAGGACCCATATCATGCCAGTCGTCGGATCCAGCGCCTACAACACCGCCGGACAAATCACTTCGCTGGTGCGCTCGCTTTTGAATGACGCACAAGGCAACCTCTTCACGGACACCGTGCTGCTGCCGTACGCCAATTCCGCGTACCGCAAACTGCAACGGGCGATCGGCAACGCAGGTGGCGGCGGATTCATTCAGGATGATGCGCTGCTGGTGGTGACTGCGGTGACGCAGATGGACACGTCGCTGCAAGTCTCCATCACCGACGCGACGGCGCCGCCGAACCAGCTTCCCACCGATTTGCTTGTGCCCGTAAAAATCTGGGAACGGCCTAGCGGCTCTACGGGCGATTTTCTCGAGATGGTGGACCTCACGCAGCATGGCGGTTTGCCTTCGCGCGCGCAAGACGTGGCGCTGAGCGTCTGGGAATGGCGCGCCGACGGCCTCTATTTTCTTGGCGCCACCCAGGACACGCAAATTCGCCTGCGCTATCTCAAAGCCTATCCCGATTTCACCGATGCCATGTCTCCGGTTCTTGTTCGCAATTCTCAGGAGGCCATAGCCTATGCCACCGCTGCGCTCGCAGGGTGGGCGCGCGGCAGTCCGCTTGCCGAAAAATGGGACGATGCTGCCGCCGATGCCATCGAGGACCTAGTCAGCGCCGCCGTGCGCCGCGAGCAACAATCCGCGCGCCGACGCAGGCCCTTTTCCGCGCGCACCGGCTACACCCCATTTTAGGCCGCTGTAGCCCAGGCCGGAATTTATCCCGACCAGGTCGGGAGGCCTGAGAATTTTCTGATGCGGCAGGCAAATACTTTGGCGTGAGCAGCGTGCCGTCGCCGAAAAATTCCTCAACCTACACCTTGAAGGAGCACTCATGGCAATCACGATTTCGCTGCCCCCGTTGAACGTTGATTCCTCGGCAAACAATTTTGTCTACGCCATCGGAACACTCACATTTTCAGGGAACTATCCGACTGGTGGAGATACGCTTGACTTCACACAGGTCGCCGACAAGCTGCCCTCCACACAGATCGTCCAGGCGTTCGCCGAATCGCAAAACGGCAACAGCGGCTACTACGTGGCAATCGCAGGGAACGCCCTCAATAACTGGAAACTGAAAGCCTTCAACGGAGGCGGTACGGAGATCAGCGCCGGCGCGTACCCCGCCAGTGTGACCACCGACGTCGTCCAGCTCGCCATCACCGCGCGAAAACTACTCTAGGAGCTACTTTAGTAGATCTGTTTTGCCTTTGTAGTGCTTCCGAACAATCTCCCGATAGAGGGCGATTTCGTCGGGGTTTCCAAAGCATCGTTTCGGAACAAGTTGGGCAAAATTTGACTGCGTGTAGAGCAGAAACAGGTCTGGCGTCTCGCGAATCTGATGGAACGCCGTCCATGCCAGTTTCCCTTCACCGTGAACACTTTGGTAGGTGGTTCCTTCGGGACCAATTTCATGGCGGTTCGGTCCCAATTTGTCCGGATTTTTCTTGATGAAGGAACGAGCGGCCCAATAGGGCACGCCATACTTTATTAGTGCTACTAAGATGGCCACAGATATAGCGACGAACGCTACCCTGTATGCCCAGTCGTCTGAAGTTGAAATTATGGAATAAAGCATGTAGGCGAGGAAGGCCAGCGATATCCAAAAGAGAATGCGACTTGCCAAACCCCTCTTCTGATTGGCCATAGCCACCAGTGCCTTACGGTAGTCGTGCTGCGTGAGGCTGACGGTAACGGCCAAGTTTTGAGATTCGGTCACAAAGGGCCTCCAGGGCTCAGGCTACCCACCAATGGCGTGCGAGATTCATGCATCGAAACTAGAAGGATAGCAATGATACGATCAAAACGAGCGATGGGATTTCTCTGGGTAGCGCTTGCATTGCTGTTCCATGCGTGGCCGATGGTGCCCGTGGCAAAAGGGCAGGGCACGCGCAAGGACGACATAGTTTTCAATTCGCGCGGGATCCCTCTGGCGGGAGCAACCGTCCGCGTCTGCGCCATGCCCGCGAGCGGCCAGCCCTGCACGCCCCTGGCGCTGATCTATTCGGATGCAGCACTCACCCAGGCGCTTGCCAATCCCACTACTACCGACGGCCTCGGCAACTATTTCTTCTACGCCGCGCCAGGAAAATACGAAATCGAAATCTCCGGCCCGGCCATCACCACCAAGCAAATCCCCAACGTAGTTCTTCCCAACGATCCTGCTTCGCCAAACTTTTCCGCAGTCAGCGCGTTTTCGCTTACCCTCAGCGGCAATCTCACCGTCAGCGGCAACACCACGGTCGTCGGCAATCTCGCCAGCGGCACACTAAACCTCTCGAATCAGAGCACTCCTCCAGGCTCCGCCGGCTCCGGCACCGTCAATCTCTACACCAAGACCACCGACAAGCGCCTCTACTACAAGGATGATACTGGCGTGGAGACCGGCCCCCTTGGCGCCGGCGTCCAAAGCAACTCCGTCAACAATTTCACCGCGAACCAAAACATGGACGCGGGATTACACATCAAAGGCCCTGATCCCTACAACGACATGGCGCGCTACGGCGGTTACTTCAGCGCTTCACCGCCTTCCACAACCGCGAGCTGCACCAATGCCAGCACTTCCGTCACGCTCGCCGCCGCTCTGGATTTTCAAGACGCAACGAGTTTCCCGGGCACAGCCGTGGGGCACGGAATCGTGCTGTACAAGTGCGGCTCCGCCACGGGCCTCACCACGCCGCCTGCCCCGACCGTAACGCCCTTTGGCGTGACGGCTGGTGCCACGACCTACAATTACAAATACGTCGCGGAAGATCTGAGCGGCGGTCTCACCGCGGCCTCCGCACAGGGTACAACCACGGCGGGCGCTGCCTCGCTCGGCGTCAATACCGTCAATTTGACCGGCGTAGTCTGGAACAACACTCTGAACGGCGAGCAGGTCTACACCTGCTCGAGCAATTGCAACCTCCAGGTCAACGCACCGATCCGCATCGATGGCTTCACCAATAACCGCTTCAACGGCAACTACACTGTCATCGCGCAGACGAGCACAACCTTTACGGTCTACTCTCCATCGGCCACCACGCCGGCAGTCACCAGCGAATCCGCCGCCGCCACAATGAAGGTCCTGGCATGCAACGTCCTGTCGATGGGAGCTTCAACGATCGGCGGGATCGAAACTGGTGGCGACACCGTGCTCCGCTACTGGGTCTACCGCAACAACACGCTCGCGTTCGTCGTGCAATCGCACGACCCGTACTACGAAGATTGCGGAACGAACATGGACAACACCCGCATTCCCTCGTACGTTCCGGCGAGCCCTGGAAGCGCCGTCAACAAATATCTGGCGACCACCATCGTCTCGGGCGCCGGCACGACCAGCATCGTTGTCGCCAACGCCGCCGGGAACACCATCTCCGGGCAAACAGCCCTGCACGACAATTCACAGAATCTTTTGTCGACGACGAACGCCAGCCACTTCAGCACGCCCGTCTATGTGCCCGGAGGGGCGGTTTTCAATGCCACCACGGTCTTCAGCAGCACGAAAGCTGCAAACACCGAAGTCTGGCTGCCGAGCGGCGTTAATATCAATCAGCCATGGGTGGTCAAAACGAACGGCATTCTGTTTCGCGGCGGGCAACCCAACGGTTCCAATAGCTTCGTATTTGATAACGCGGCGCTGATCAGCGGCGGCGGGTCGGCCTATCCGGTCGTGATGGTCCAGCCCATGACCCTGAATTCCACTGGCAGCGGCGTGCAGTTCAGGAACATTCTTTTCAATGCTCCAGCGCTCCAGCAAGTTGCTTTCATCGTGGACTTCGACGGCAACGGTCTTTTCGGCCTGCAGATGAGCAATGTGAGCTTCCAGAATTCCAACAGCATCAGTAACATCAACACTCCTGCGGCCATCATCAAGGGCATCACCGAGTCCAAGATCGGCGTGGCCGGCGACCGCAATGCTTGCTCAACCTCGCAAAACATTCTTGGGCCTCCCTGTATGCGTTTCACGACGGTGTCGACCGCCATTCAACCCGGCCAGGTTGCCGTTGTCGGGATCGGGCAAGTCAATGGATTCGCCATGCTGGGAGGCAGCCCCAGCTTCCAGTTTGATGCGCTTCCCTATATCAACACCGGCGGAACGGTGAGTGGCGTGATCGGCGTCAGCTCGATGCGATTCATCGACGGGTTGCGAGAAATCGGCAAGGGCCCGTATCTGCGTCTCGCAGGAGGGGTGATCGGAAATTTTTGGTTTCGCTACCTCGATGACGATGCGCCGAACGCTGCGCCCGGAAACGGTTGGGTGGATAACGCTATAGGAGCTACCAGTTCCTACTTTGACTTCGAGAGTGCCGGCAGTTCTGTCGGTGGACAGGTGGCCGTGTCAGGTCCGGGAAATGTGCGATTGGGACCCGGTGTTATTTTCGGACTGGGGACAACCAACACCGGTTTCTCGAGCACTCCCTCTTCCACGGGCAATGGCGGGATTTCTGTCAGCGGCAGCTCGAACATCAGCTACCTGATGAGCCAGGCCAATACTCCCAGCGTGGTGGTCGGCGGCCATAGTTCCTGCGTCTCAAGCTGCGTTGCCGCGGGCACCTACGTTTATGCCATCACTGCATTGGATGTCGCCGGCAATGAGTCCCCGCTCTCTCTCGGCACCTCCGCCACCACCGACGGCACCCAGACCATCACTGTCAGTTGGACGCCGATTGCTGGACAGGTCACTACTCGCCGCTTTCGTGGCGCCACCCTAATCACCGCTAACTCCGTGGACCCTCCGGGAGTAGGCATCGGCGGCACGAGTTACATCGATTCCAGCGGCAATGCCTTTACGAATTCCTCCTTCCAGCCAGGCGGGGCCGTAAGTTCCATCGGCCCCCAGGGACTTGCTGGACAGCAGCTCACGCTCACGAGCAGCAATTTCAAGGATGTGATTTCCGGGACGCTGACCGCCAACCGCGCGCAAACCATCCCCGATGTCAGCGGCTATATTCCAGTGACGAGCTACGTCAACTCGGGGTACGACAATGCCACGCGCGCTAACGGTTCCATCGGCGCGAACTGGACCATCCAGCAAAACGGTTTGAATATTGCCTCGAACCAAATTCAAGGGGCTACTGCGGCGCAATCCAACTCCGGATTCTGGAACGCCAATATCTTCTCGCCCCTTCAGTTCGCGCAAGCCACCGTCACGGCGTTGAACGGCACGTCCGATTTCCCCGGTGTCACGGTTCTCGCCTCAGGAACTGGCCCCAGCGCAACTTACTATGATTGCGTGGAGAACAGCACCACCATCTTCTTGCAGCGCGTGGTCAACGCCGGAACGACAAGCCTGACCAGCACGGCTTCCACTGGCGCCGTCGGCGATCTCTTGCGCCTGGAAGTTGCTCCCGGCGGCACGCTCGCGTGCTTCAAAAATGGTGTGTCTACGCTCACCGCCACCGACACGCAAATCACTTCCGGATCACCGGGATTGCTAATTTCCGGCAACGTGGCCACGGAAAAAAACTGGAGCGGCGGAAACTTGCGCCCGCTCGCGCAGCTCGATACCGAGCAAGACTGGATAAAGACGCAGCACTACACTCAGGGCGTGGGTTTCGGCACGGAAACTCTCACCGCCAGCCCGCGCTCGGAGCAAAATATCTTTCTGCCTGGCGCGCTGACGTCCACCTGGACCGGCGGTACCTGGACGAACGACAAAGCCGTTACCATCACGCGAATTCAGGTGCAGGCAAAGACCGCTCCGGCCGGTTGTACCACCAACGCGAGTGTGCGGTTCACCGATGGCACGACGCCGATCAACGTCACGATTTCCGCGGCAGCCAATGATAGCGGCGCGCTCTCACAGAACTATGCCGCCGGCTCATCGCTGCAAGTCCTGGTGCAAACCGCGGCGGCCGGCTGCACCACCAGTCCTGCCGACGCCAACGTCACCGTTCAATACCGCATGCAATAACGCGCGCAAATCGTGATGCGCATCTTGCAAGGGCGCTCCAAGCTGGCCTGGCAGCAACTTCACCGCCGGCCCAGCGCGATAATCGTCAGCTGCGTCTTCTGGTCGTGGAAAATGGTTCGCACGCGAGGCCCCGTCAGTCCCGGATCGCACGCCGGAAGATAGACGAAATAATCGTAGTCCGCGGGAACCAGGGAGTTGGGGGTCTCCCAAAAATAGGAACGATCCTTGATGTCGAACGGCAGCAACCACTCCGCCTTGTATCTGCGGCGGTAGAAATTGATCTCCGGCTCATACCACCACGTGCCGCCAACGCGCACTTCGGTCAAGCGCCGAGGGCCGGCGTCCTTTGCGATGGCCGCAAAAAGATCGCGCGATATCACGTCGTAAGCGTTGTATCGGTAATAGGATGTTTGCATCGAAACCGCGTAGTCAAACAGCGCGATTGCTGCAATCGCCAGGCCCGCGGCCCTCAAAGGAACGCGGGGAAAATGCGCCTGGATCTCCCGGGCTGAGAGCATCGCTCCGATGGTAAACAAGGGAATGAGGAACAGGCAGTAGCGGCTAAAGGGATAGTTGATACCCACTCCCACGTGCAGCAGGAATATCAATGCGACGCAGGAAACGGCCGCTCCTGCAAACAAGCGGCACTGCGCACTTTGTTTCGTTCTTCCTTCAGCCGCGGCGCGCGAGGCAATTAGCAGTCCGAGCGCCACAAAACAGAATAGAAGTGGCAGCAAGAAATACACCCCTAGATCCGAGATTCTCTGCTGCCAGCTGCCTGGAACGGGCGGAATCGCACCCAGGCTGGAGTGCACATCGTCGGTCCACTTGTACAGAAACGATGCATTGAACGTATTGCGAAGTGCATCCGCCGCTCCCCCCATGTTGATCTCCACGTGCGCGGGGCGTACCTGAATCAGGAACGGCCACAGGATGCCGGCGCCGGAGACTACACCTGGAAAAATCAAATACTGGGCAAGAACCATTAGCTTGTGGTCGCCGAATTTCTTGAAAGCGGAAAATCCTCCCATCGCAACCACGAAGAACCAGAACGTCAGGCACGCCGCCGGGACGATGTTCGTGAAGTTCGCCGCCACGGAAAGCGCCAGCAGCACCGATGCCGCCGCGCATCCCCAGTGCCAAGTTTTGTCCGCGGGGTCGAAATCCCCGCGATCGAGCAGCGCGCTGAAGATGTACATGGCGGCCGCCAGGCAAGCCAGTCCCAGGCAGTAGCCGCGAGCGGCGGGCAGGAAGTCCAGGATCTGCGGATTCAAGCAGAGCAGGGCCACTGACAACGGCAACTGCAGGCCATCGCCAAAGAGTTTTGCGCACAACAAATATGTGGCGATGAGATACGCTGCCGCACCAAAAAGACTTGGCGCTCGCAGCGTGAATTCACTGACGCCCAGGAACCAGACGAACGGCTTCGCCAGAAGCGTAAATAAAGGGTGATTCGCGGGGTTGTAGGCCAATACATGGTAGACACCGCCATCCAGAAAGTACGTATACGTCGTGGCCTCGTCGTGTGCGATCGATTGCACGCGCGCGCGATAGACCGCCATACCGAAGGGAAAAAGCAAAATCGCAACGGACAAGAGCCGCGCAAGCAGCGCACTGGTTTTCATGCCGGTAGTTTGCTGGCGCAGGGAAGTCCCTGGCCGCGGCGGCTGCGCCGGCCCACCGGTGCGAATTGAGGAATGGAAATAGGTCCTCCCAAGCGAAACCGAAGGGAATAATACCGCGAGTTGACAACGGCTGACTAGGCCCGAATGATGCAATCAAAAGTGAGGCATACATGAGCACGGAAACAAGCACGGCAGTATTAGTCAACATTTCCACGGAAAAGTGGCCTCCGCGGCACCGCACGTATTTTGGATCGCTGCAGGTGCTCTCACCAGAGCCCGGCGAACCCTACGCCGTCACCCCGATTCGCGGCTGCGTCGGCGTGATTGACATGGGCGACAAGCGCAACATGGATATCCATATCTCCGCGCGCGAAATCGCCGAGGACATCGCTCGTGAAATCAACGGCGATTCGGGCGAGGGCAGTTTTCACGGCGTCTTCGTCGCCGCCGGCCCCAAGCCCACGGAATCGGAGCTTGCCGATGCCCGTCGCCGCCTTGAGGAATTCCAGCGTCGCCTGGTCACTGCTGCCGATCTTGAATGGGAACGCACCAAGAACCCCATGTTCATCACCGACCTCGATCGCCGCGCCGCGCGCCAGCTCGGCCTGGAAAAGCCATGGCTTTACGATGCGCGCCCGCTGGCCGAGTGCCCCGTCTGCGCGGAAAAGATCAAACACGGAGTGGCCGTGTGCCGCGCTTGCGGCGCTATCCTCGACCGCGAAAAAGCCGCCCAGTACGGCCTGGTCGGCGTGGGACGCCGAGAACGCCAAAGAGCTCCCGAGACTCTGGTTGACGTGGGAAAGTAAAGGCAGGGAAGTAGGGTCTAAGAGCCGAGAGCAGTCCTGGAAAACAAAAAGAGCGGCGATTTCTCGCCGCCCTTGAACATATTCTGGACACGCCTGCGAAGCAATTTGAGGATAGCACAATAGAAAAAGGGCGATGATTTCTCACCGCCCTCGATTAAATTCTGGGCACGCTTGAGACGCATTTACAGTTTAGCAAAATCCTCGAGTAAATCAACGGTGCGTTGAGAGCCGGTGCGGAGAGTGGGAGACTCGAACTCCTGGGGCTGCAGAGCAACCCTCAACGCGTCTCAAGCGTGCCCAGTACCCCCACTGGGAGCACTCTCCGAAGCGCGCCTGGTGCCATAGCATTTATCACAGCGAGTAGTACCTGGTCAACTAATGACAACAGCAGGCTCACTTGACGCGCCCATCGAAATCTTTGGCGGGCTGGTTACCGATATGTCTCCGGCCGACTTGCCGCACGGCGTCTCGCCCGATTGCCAGGACGTCATCTTCAGCAATGGAGGCGTCGCCACGCGGCCCGGACTGCAAGCGCTGTTCGGCCCGCTCTCCGGCAATCCCACCGTCAACTACGTCAAGACCTACGAAACGCTGAACGCCACTCTCCGCACCATGGGGCTCGACTCAAACGGCGTACTTTACAAAGAAACAAGTCCCGGCACACTCACCAGCATCGCCAGCGGTCTCGCAGGCAACTCTTACGCAAATTCGACGACCCTTTTCGGCAGGGAATACCTAGCCCTCAGTGACGGAAAAACTGGTAACGACCTTTCGCGCCAATACGACGACGCGAATTTCGACCGCGTGAGCCAGAGCGGTCCCGGTGCCGGGCCAACCGTCGTCGATGAAAACGTGACCGTCGCAATCACCTCGAGTCCGAGCGGCGCTACGCAACCCGCTGCCATCAGCATTGCCGCCAGCCCCGCCGGAGCCACCGAAAACGGTTTTCTCGTAACCATCAACACGACCACCGCGCATGGCCTCTCGGCTGGACAATCAGTAACCATCGCTGGTGTCGGAGCCGCCGGCTACAACGGCACTTTCCCTGTCGTCTCAACTCCGACGACCCAGCAGTTCGCCTACATCGCTGGCGCTTCGGGCCTCCCCGCATCCGGTGGCGGCACCGCGGCCTCTGCGACCGCGACCATCCAGACCACCACCCCGCACGGATTTGTCACCGGTCAGCTCGTAACCACCAACGGCATCGGCGTCAGCGGATACAACGGCACTTTTCCGATCACTTTTGTTCCCGATTCCACGCACTTCACCTTTACCGCCACAACCGGCGGCCTCGCCGCTTCCGGCGGTGGGACGGCCGCTGCGGCGGGAAGCATTTTACCCGGCGTCCACCGGGTCTGCGTGATTTTCCAGACGCGCCAGGGTTACCTGACGAAACCAGGCCCGGCAACCAGTTGGACCGCCAGTGGGGGCAAGCGCGCCGTGGTCAACAATATTCCCACCGGGCCATCCAATGTCACCGGCAGAATTCTGTGCTTCACCGGCGCTGGCGGGGCGAGCTTTTTCTACACCGGCAGCGGTTCAACACTCTTCAGTGGAAACATGCTCATCGCCGACAACACCACCACGTCTCTGGTCGTCGATTTTTCCGACGCCATCCTTCTCGCCGGCACCAACATCGACAATCTTTTCAAACTGATCGAACTCGGCGATTGCGCCGGGGTGCTGGACTACGCCCAGCGTCTCTTCTGGTGGGGCGAGCGCAACAAGATGAACAACTGGACAAACCTCGGCTTCGATGGCGGCTTCACCGGCCCGGCCTTCCCGCACTATCCGTTGGGCTGGACTCCGGATTCCGTATTCGCTCCGGGCGGCACTGATGAGGAAAGCTTCGTTGTCTGGGGCGCGGCGTATTCCATCGTTGGAAATGGCACCACCCCGACACGCGGCCTGATGACACAAGGCGCGGTGAACGACTCCCTCGGAGCGCCGCTCATCCAGGCCAACACGGATTACACCGTGCGCGCCCGCTGCGCGCGTAACGCCACTCTTTCGCAAGGCACGCTGCACGTCCATCTCTTCAGCGCCAGCGCCGGCATCAACACTACCGGACTGCAGCTCACCACCGCCCAGCTCACCACCGGCTACGTCGAATACACGGCAGAACTAACCGCGCCACTCACCACGATTCCCAGCGACCTGGTTCTGCGCGTCTACGCTGATGGCACGCCAAACACCAGCGGCCAGTTCTACGTCGACGCCATCGAGATTTTTCCAACCTCTCAACCGGTCAACGCGTCACTGGTGCGCGCCAGCCGTGTCGAGGATCCCGAAAGCTACGATGGTATCGATGGCCTCCTCAGCATCGCCGAGAACAATGGCCAGGCGATTCGCTCAGCTTTCAAATTGCGCGAGCGGCTCTACTTCGTGAAAGAACACTCGCTCTACGCCACGCAAGATGACGGCACGAACGAGCCTTCGCTCTGGTCTATCGCCGAAATCTCGCGCAAAGTCGGCACGCCCTCCATTCGCGGCGTCGGCATCGGCGAAGACTGGGTAGTCATCGCGCACCGCACAGGCCTCTACCTCTTCAGCGGTGGAGAACCAATCAAAATCTCGCAGGAAATCCAGCCCACCTGGAACCAGATCAACTGGCAGTACGGCCACACTCTATGGGTTACGGTCGATACCAAGGAACGCCGCATTTTTATCGGCGCGCCGTTCGGCACCGCAACTTCGCCAAACAAAATTCTGATGCTCGACTATCGCGATCTGGACAGTGCCGAAGACATCGCCGGGCGTCCGCCCATCAATATCACTTACACGGGCCGCAAAACCGCCACGGACAAGACCCGCAAGTGGTCGCTCTGGACCATTGCCGCAAACGCTTGCGCGCTCATCGAGCGCACCGACGGCACCGCCATTGTTGCGCTAGGCGGTGGAACACCCGGCGTTGGCGGAGGTGGCGCGACCGGCAAGGTGTATCAATTGAAGGACGGCCAGCTTTCCGACGACGGCACCGCCATTCCCAGCTACTACACCACGCACTATTTTCCCGAACGCGCCGTCGAACAATCTCTCAGCCTCGGCGCGCACCGCAAACTCTTCAGCTATCTGACGATGTTCGTGGAAGGGGCAGGGAACTTGTCGCTCACCAGCTTCACCGATTCCCCCAGCGCGCCGCAAACCCAGCAGCCGCTCGCGCTCAGCTCGCCTTCGCTGAAAGACCTCGAACTGCCCATCAACGTTCTCGGCGAGCGCGTAGCGTTCCAGGTGAGCACGAACCAGCCCGGCGCCTGGTTCAAGCTCCAAAAATTCACGCCGTCCGTCCGCGTCGATCCCTGGTCCCCCGTCCGCGGCCTGAACTGATTTTTGTCTATTTTGAGTTTTCCGGGAATGGAGCGACGGCCAGCCTATCGTCCAGCCTCGATGGTGTGCTGCACGCCTTTGGGCAATTTGTCGCCAGGATAAACGGTTATGGTCGCCTGGGTGCGCCGGTTACCGACCACAACGCCAAGGGTTGCCGTGCCAGGGCCCGCAGCCACAACCGTGGGGAGTCCTTTTACGATGTAGAAATTGACGACCTTAGTCGGGCCCGCTCCGTAGGAACCTTGGGAGGTTACTTCCACATTTCCCTTGTCGTAGAGCCGAAACTGAAGCTGCTCGTGGACCAGCAGGTTGGCCGCATACGGCGAGAACATCAGGTCCGGATCGATCTTTATTCGGCGTTCCTCTTTTGGCGGAACGACGCCCGACTCCAAAAGTTTTCGCTGCTCGTCGAAGCGTTTTTTTCTCTCAGCCGCTTTAGCCGCTGCATCATCGGCGGGCGTCATAGGCGTTGCTGGCGAGGGCGTGCTCCCCGACTGGGTCTGAGCCTGCGCCTCGGACTGGGATTGGCTCGGGGACTGCGTTTGAGCCATGGCGCCGCACAATCCAAGTAGCACAAGACTGAAGCAAAGCAGAAGAGCGGTTCGCGCGACGCCGCTGGGACCGAAAGCGCCAAGTTTCATCGAGAATTCTCCTTTTATCAGGATTAATTCGGACTCGTGGTCACCGTCACGGTATTGCGCCGTCCGCCGGTACGGACGGTCGGTGGCGCCGATACGGTTCGCGGCGTGCCCCAGGGCAGTTTTTCTCCGCGATGAACGGTGACAACGGCTTGGACGTCGTGCCCGTCGATTCTCCCCGTCACGGTAACGGTTCCTGGCATCTTTGAGGTAATGGTGGCGTGGCCGTTCACCGTCATGTCCACGATGCCGTTGTTGCTGAGCCCCCAGGAGACTCTCGCGGACACGTCGTTGCCTGTCCCTCTCCGGTCCCAGACGCTAAGTTCTTGTGTTTCGTTGGCCACCATGTTTACGGCCATCGGCTCCATGTAGAACCCGCTGCTGTCGGTGGGTGCTCCAGGCGCTGCAGTCGCCCCTGATGCCGCGCTTCCACCTCCGCCTCCGTCAAGGAGAGCCTTCTGCTCCTCGAAGCGCCGCTTTCTCGCCGCCGCTCTTTTCTGCGCTTCGGTTTGCTCGGGAGCGGCCTGGGTGCTTGGAGCTGCTGCAGGACTTGGAGCGCTCTTCGGATCCTGGGATGCTGACTGTGCGGCACCTCGGGAGGCCAGGAAAGCGAACACGCCCACGCTGAGAAGAAGGAGTGAGCTCAGCCGTCGGCCGGAAGACAGAATGAATATGTTCACGCGGATGACTCCTTATTCTTTTTATACAACGCCAAACAGCGGCTGGAACAAACGGAATGCTGACAGTTGCCCAATTAGCACCCCTAAAAGACCGCGACCCGTACCTTTACGAGACGCTGGTGAAAATTGTCTCGTCCGTAAACGCCACCAGCCAGCGCGCAGGCGTGGATCCCAGCACGCCGGCGCCGGCTCCCTCGCCGATTGCTTCAGTATCCGTGCAGGCCTCCAACGGATGGTTTGATATTTCCGTCACCGATCCGTCCGAAGCGCGCCCCGGCCTTTTTTATTTTGCGGAATCGGACATTACACCGGCGTTCGGCGCCCCGCGCGTTTATTTCATGGGCGCTTCACGCAATCTATATGTCCAGCTTGGCAATCAGACGCTCTACTGGCGCGCCTATTCGCAGTACATCGGCTCGCTCCCGTCCGCGCCGGTTTCGTTTGGTGCACCGCCGACCGCCGTCGCCGGAGGCGGCGCGTCCGGTCCCGCGCCTCTGCCCTCCAGCGGAAGCGGTGTCTTCCCCAACGGCGTCCCGCGCAGCGGCAACGGGTTCGGCATTCATCCCGGCTCGCGCATCACGCGCCAATCGATCTTGTAGGGGCCGGGCTTCAGCCCGGCCTTGTTTAGCTCACATGCAAATTCGCCAGTATCAAGAACGCGATCTGGACGCGCTAAGAGCCATCCACGCGACTCAAGGATTCGATTATGCGTTGCCGGACTTGCAGAACCCGCTCTTCGTCACCAAGTTGGTACTCGCTCAACATGCGCGCCCCTCGGTTGTAGGGGCGCAGCATGCTGCGACCCTACAACAGCCATCGACGGCACTTGGAGATCTGGTCGAAGGCGATTCACAGAATGCGGACCCAGCGCCATCCTCCGACAAAATCCTCGGAGCCGTCTTACTGCGTTTGACCGCGGAAGCCTATCTCCTGCTCGACCCGCGCGCCGGCACACCGCGCGAACGCTGGCAACGGCTCCTCGCGCTTCACGCCGCCGCCGAACGCGACGCCTGGCACCGCGGCTTGGAGGACGTCCACGCCTGGCTCCCGCCGCCCATCGCGCACAAATTCGGCAAACGCATCCAGCGCCTCGGCTGGCTCCGCGATGATGCCTGGACGCCTTACTGCAAGAAATTATCAGCAGGGAAGTAGAGACGTAAATGAGGTAAGTGAGGTAAAGGAAGTAAAGGATTGCGAAGCGAGTAGCGCCTTCACCAGAAGCAGAATATTCGCGTGGAATTTTTTCCTTTACCTCCTTTATCTCCTTAACCTCATTTTTTTTGCTAAATTTCCATCTTTCCGGAGGTCTTTTATGGGACGTGGAGCCCAATCGCAAACTCGGCAACTCACTGACGACCAGCTCGCTAGCCTCAACTCGCTGAACCAGCAGTTCCTCGGCCAGCAGCAGCAGATCGGCAACACGCTCTTGCCGCAATTCCAGAGCATCTTGAACAATCCCGGCCTCAGTGTGGCCGACAAAGCCGCGGTGACCGGACAATCGCAGGGGTCGCTGGCCAGCGCGTTTGATTCGCTCCAACAATCCGCGCAGAATCGCCTTGCGCGCACGCGCAATTCCGCCGGCTTCGGCGAACTCACCGACGAGCTCGCGCGCCAGAAGGGAATTGCCGAGGCTGGCCAGACGCAGCAGAACCAGCTCGCCTTCACCAACACCGCCTTCCAGCGCCAGATGGCCGCGCTACAAGGCCTCTCCGGCCTCTTCGGCGTGGACTCCAATCTCCTCGGCCGCACCCTAGGCATTCCCGCCGAGCTGCTCAACGTTCGCAACAACGCCTCGCGCACCACCGGCAACGGCTTCTTCTCCGCGCTCGGCTCCGGCGTTGGCTCCGCACTAGGCGCCCTCCCCGGCGCATTTTTCTGATCGTCTTGCCTGTAGGGGCGCAGCATGCTGCGCCCCTACTTGCAAAACCGTGCCGCTATTTTGGAGTGCGGGAGCCCGGCTCCCGCTCTCCAAAAGGATCCCGCATGCCTACCCACTGGTACGCCGTACTGACCGCCATCTTCACCATCGGCGTGCAATTTGTAATCTTCCTCCGCTGGTTGCATCGCCGCATGCGCAAAGACGAAATCGCCCACGCTTTCATCCACGACATCGCCACAAATCATCTGCCTCACATCTACAACGCGCTTCAACAAATCGCTTCGAGGCAGGGAATTAAGCTCGACGACACACCTATGGTTCGCTTCGTAGACTTGAACGGGCACCGCCGCAGAAGGTAACGCGTTTCCGTGAACGCTCCATCCCAACTTCTGATCCTGGCGCGCAAAGCCGCAACAGCGCAGTCTCTTGATCCGTCTCTCGTCTGCGCGGTCATCGAACAGGAATCTGCCTGGAACCCCTGGGCCATGCGTTACGAACCGGCCTTCTTCAGCAAGTACATCGCATCCTTTCCTGGGGATTGATGCAAGTGATGGGGCAAGTCGCCCGCGAAACCGGCTTCGATGCCCTGTTCCTTTCGGCTTTGTGCGACCCCGAGCAAGGCCTCACCATCGGCTGCAAAGTCTTGCGCAAGAAGTTCGACGCCATGGCCGGCGACACCACCCGCGCCCTGCTCGCCTGGAACGGCGGCGCCAACCAGACCTACGCCGCGCAAGTCATCGCCCGCCGCGCGCATTATTTGTAATTGCCGGGTCGCTTTCTCTTGTAGGGGCGCAGCACCGCTGCGCCCTCTGTATCTCAATCATAATCATTCCGGTACAACACATGCCCACGCGAGATTGGATCCGCCTCGCTGAACTCACTGCCGCGTTGCTGCTCGCCCTAGCCGTCTTTTTTTCCTGGCGAGCCGACCGCCGCGATCGCTCCCAACTCGAATCCGAACTCGCCGCGACCAAGCAGCTTCTCGCCGCCGCCGACACTCGCCAGCACGATCGCGACGCCCAACTCGCGCAAACCCTCGCCACTCTCGCCGCCGAGAAGCGCACCGTAGTCACGCCAGCACAAATCATCCACGACCTGCCCACCCAGCTTCCTCTGCCATCCCCAATCGTTCTGCAATCCCCTCCAGCTTCGCCAAGTTCTCCCTCGCCAAAAACCAACGCCGTCATTCCCGCCGAAGACCTGAAACCGCTCTACGACTTCACCATCGACTGCAAAGCCTGCCAGTCCAAGCTCACTACTGCCCAAGCCGACCTCACCGACGAGCGCCAGAAGACCGTTGCACTCACCCGCGAACGCGACGACGCCCTGCGCATCGCCCGCGGCGGCAGCCTCTTGCGACGCATCACCCGCGCCGCAAAGTGGTTCCTCATTGGCGCCGCCGCCGGTGCCGTCGCCGCCAAAGCTGCTCACTAGCACTGGGCCCTTGCGATTCTTACGCGTTCCTAGGGTATAATCCGCGCACTGAATCGCTGCAATGTCGCACTCCGACATTCCGCCAAGTGGAGCCAAGCCGGGTCCCGAAGGGTCACCCCTTCCAGGCAAGAAGCTGGATTCTTGGGGAGAGATCGCCTCATATCTCGGCCGCGAAGTCCGCACCGTGCAACGTTGGGAGCGAACCGAAGGCCTTCCCGTCCATCGCCACGAGCACAAAAAAAAATCTACCGTCTACGCTTTCACGGGTGAACTCGACGCGTGGATCAAGAATCGTCAGCCCAAAGATGATCCCGAAGCCGATGATGCCTTCGCCCGCGAACAGGAATTGGGCGGCACGGATTCGCCCGTCGAGATCGTCGATCCCCCGGTCGCGCCCCCGGCTCCTTCTCCAACTCCGGATCCGGTCAAGCCGCCACCTTGGACAGGGAAGCGTGTCGTCGGCGCCATCTTCGCTCTTGGGATTGTTTCTGCCCTTTCCCTTGGCGTCTACCGCTGGCTACACCCCATCGATGCCGTGCAAGAGAAAGTTCGCCTCGCCGTTCTGCCCTTCACCTACGTCAGCGGTGATTCCAAGCCCGACTACATCACCACCGGTCTCGCTGAAGTCATTCGCACCAAACTCAGCCAGCTTGATCCTCCGCACCTGGGCGTGATCGCTGCGACCTCCTCAACGATTGTCTCCGGCAAGCCCATCCCCGAAATCGGGCGCATGCTTAATGTGAAGTATGTGCTCGAAGGCAGCGTGCAGCGCGCTGCTGACCAGGTGCGTATCGACGTCCAATTGATCCAGGTCAGCGACGAAACGCATCTGTGGGCCGATTCTTTCACTCGCGAACTCTCCGATGTCCTGCAAGTCGAATCGGATGTCTCTGCGGCCATCTCAAGGCAGGTTCTCGCAGCTCTCCCACTCCCGCCGCAACCTTCGCCCGCCGTCCCGGGGAGCACTGTGCACGCCGCCACGCCGGAGATCGCTCAATCCCGTCATGCGTATCACCAGGGCAAGTTTGCCTTTGGCAACCGCTACGGCCTGCGCAACAGCATTACATTTTTTGAGGAAGCCATCCGCAAAGATCCATCGTATGCCGAAGCCTATGCGGGCCTCGCTGCGGCCACGGCGATTATTGGCCAAGTGCCGAACGACGGAATGCCCCCCGCCGAGGCCAGAGTAAAAGCGCGGGCGGCCGCGCAGCGGGCCTTGCAGCTCAATCCTCGGCTTTCCGAAGCTCATGCCGTCCTCGGCAACGTGGCCATGAGCTACGACTGGGACTTGGACACCGCCGAAAAGGAATTGCGCCGCGCCATTGAACTGAATCCCAGTGATCCCACTCCCCGCGAATGGTATTGCCATCTGCTCATCGTGCAGGGGCACTTCACCGAGGCGCAGGCCGAAGCTCACCACGCGCTTGACCTAGATCCGGTCAGTCCGCTCTTTCACGACGTTTTGGCGGAGGCCTACTACTTCGGCCGGTCGTATGAGGCCGCAATCGAGGAAGCGCGGCAAATTGTCAGCTTGCAGTCTGGAGATATGTCCGCGCAGTTCTGGCTCGGCTCCGCCTATCGCGAAAAAAAAATGTATCCGCAGGCTATCGAGACTTTCAAGGTCGCGCGCAAAGTCTCTGGCGACCATCCATCAATGATCATGGCCTATGGCCATGTCCAGGCCTTGGCGGGAAACGTAGGAGAAGCACGAGCGGCACTCCAAACATTGCAGCAACTGGCTGCCACCCGCTTCGTTCCGAGTTTGTACCCGGCGGCCATCCATGTCGGGCTGGGCGAAACGGACGAAGCCTTTCGGCTGCTCGACCTTGCATTTCAGGAACGTATCGACCGTTTGGTGTACCTGAACGTGGATCCCATGGCCGACCCAATCCGCTCCGACCCACGATTCGCTCAGCTCATGGCCAAGGTCCGGTTACACTGATAAGGGGCGGTCGGCCCCTTCAGCAGGGAAGTGGCTTCCCTGCCGAAACCAGCAATACACCCAAACTGAACAACCGCTCCTTATGAACTGCCGACACACACAGGGCGCCAATTTTCCCTGTGCGCAGAAGTTTGCAACAGTCTGCGACCCAAGAAGAGCAAGCCGAGGAGAAACTGAAAATGAGCGCGGCAGACCGGCGAAATCGCGACCGGCTGGCGCACCCCCCGCGCCAGCCGGAAGGAGCACCCCTAGAAGAGTCTATGGCCCATATAGGGTTCGAGTAGTTATCCACAGAAAAGACGCAATAGGTTGCAGATTCCTCTTGACAATGCGTCCTATAAGTTATATTATGTTAACTAAGAAATCGGGCTGGCTTTTATACGGTTCCGGGCCTTCCTGAACACTCCCCAGGCCACTCCCTCTTCTACTTCTTCTCTGCGGTTTTCCCGGATCTAAGTTGGTCGAGTTCGTAGTTGATGTACTGCTCGAGAAGATGAGCGTCCGCTCCTACCATTCGGCGGCCATTCACGAAAACTGTCGGTGTGCTGTTCACCTCAAGCAGTTGGCCATTGGCGCGGCTGGCGTTGACGGATTCGCCGGCCTCCGGGCTGGCCATGCACGTCTTGAAGGTATCGGTGTCCAGGCGGGATTGGGTCGCGTAGTCCAGCATCTTGGTCCACGCGTTTCCGGCAGAGATGATTTCCTGATTGTCGTAGATCAGGTCATACATCTTCCAGAAAGCCGTGGGGTTCTGCTGGTAGGCGCAACGGCCCGCAATGGCCGCCGTTCGTGCCCAGGGATGAAGCTGTTCGAGGGGAAAATCTTTGAATACCACGCGAACCTTGCCCGCGTAATTCGGCAGCAGTCCGCGCAAGACATCGTGCAGGCTTCGGCAGACCGGGCACTCAAAGTCCGAATACTCAACCAGTGTAACAGAGGCCTTGGGGTCGCCCAGTGAAGGCGCATCCTTTATCTGGATCTGCGCGCGGTTGTCAGCAAGGGGGTCCTTGGTTATATCCGACATCTCGCCGCGGAAAAGATATTTGCCGTCCTTGCTGACGTAAAACTTGACGGTCTCCTTGTTTTCTCCAATGGTCACGTTAATGGTCGTTTCCATTAGCCCTTCGACAGCCGTTTCTTTCGGAGGTCCCACCGAAATTGGCACATCAGCGCCAAAAGCGTACAAGTGACGGAGATAGGCTTCGATATTTTTCTGTGTCGGCGAAAGCGCGGCCGTTGCAGATGCTGCCGTCGTCGACTGAGCCTGTTGCCCCTGTGTAACGGTGGCCAGCATACTGATGGAAATGATCAGGAAGAAACCGAGAGCTTTTTTCACAAGAGCCTCATTGGTTTACGGGATGAATTTCTGAGCGATCGGGAAAGGTCTGCCAAATCCAAAAGCGCGCGAGGTGATCTTCAATCCTGGTGGGGCTTGTTTGCGTTTGTACTCATTGCGATCCGCTTGAAGCGCAATGCCGCGCACCAGTTTCAAATCAAAGCCGTAATGATCCGCAATCTCTTCGGGGCTTCGCAAGTCTTCGATATAAGCCTTGAGGATACGGTCAAGGACGTCGTAAGGCGGCAGGCTGTCCTCGTCCTTCTGGTCGGGACGCAACTCGGCCGAGGGTGGTTTCTCAATCGTCGACCGGGGAATGACTTCCCTATCGCGATTAATCCAGCGCGCCAGCTCGTACACCATCAATTTTGGCACATCGGAAATGACGGCAAGTCCTCCCGCCATATCGCCGTAAAGCGTGCAATATCCGACGGCCAGCTCGGATTTATTTCCGGTGCTCAGAACCATCGATCCAAACTTGTTGGAGATGGCCATCAGATAATTTCCGCGGATGCGTGCCTGAATGTTTTCCTCCGCCACATCTGGGGGCCGATTGCCGAAGGCAGGAGCCAGCGCCCGCTTGTATTCTTCAAACACACCGGTGATCGACAAGGTGAGAAGCTTGATGCCGAGATTCTTTGCCAGAGTGGAGGCGTCGCTTTTGCTGCCTTCCGATGAAAAAGGTCCCGGCATGGACACGCCCAGCACATTTTCAGCCCCAAGCGCGTCGACCGCAATCGAAGCGACCACGGCCGAGTCAACGCCGCCGCTTAGCCCGACAAGTACCTTCTTAAATCCGCATTTGCGCACATAGTCCGCCGTGCCCATCAGGAGCGCTTCATAGGCGTAAGCGATTTCGGTCGGTGGCTGTTCGTGAATCTCGCCCTGGCCTGTGACCGTGTCAAACAGCACTAGATCCTCGCGAAACGCCAGAGCCTGCGCGGCTACACGCCCATCAGCGGTGATCGCCATGCTGGCGCCGTCAAAAATCAAGTTGTCGTCGCCGCCGATTTGATTGACGTACACCACCGGGCGCCGCTGCTTCATGGCGATGGCGCGTAGCATCTCAATGCGCAGATTTCTTTTGTCGATCGTGTAGGGTGAAGCGGAAATATTCAGAAGGACCGTGGTTCCCTGCTTGCTCAATTCCACCACCGGGTCCCGCTCGTACAAGCGCGTCGGCCAGAAATTTGGATCGTTCCAGACATCTTCGCAGATGGTGATGCCCAGTTTTTCTTCCTGGAAGCTGTAGACCACTTGCTTCTCGGCCGGCTGAAAGTAGCGCGACTCGTCGAACACGTCGTACGTCGGCAGCAGCATCTTGCTCTGCTCAAACGCGATTCGCCCTCCGCAGAGCAGCGCCGCTTTATTAGCCACGGACTTTCCCGCGCCGCTCTTCACGCGGCCTGCGTACCCAACGAGGCTTGGCAGTGCTACTTTGGTGGCAAGCTCTTTCAATTCATCCATGTTCCGGTCGAGAAAAGCCGGACGCTCCAGCAGGTCTTGTGGTGGATACCCGCAGAGGCAAAGCTCGGTAAAAACGGCAAGGTCCGCCCCTTGTTGCTTGGCTTGCTGCGCCAAGTCCAGGATGCGAGCGGCATTCCCCAAGAAGTCGCCGACGGTGGGATTAAACTGCGCGAGCGCTATTTTCATGCCCGGACTTTAGGATACGGATGGATCACGCAGATTGCAATCGCCGCCGCGACAAAGTGTGACGGATTCACCGACAATTTGTCTTCAACTCCGCTTGGCCTGCTTCTTGGCGACCAAGCTGGCGATTCCCGCGCCGGAGCGCAATTCTCGGTAAAAGACGACGCATAGCTCCGGAAATGCTTCTCGGAGCTCGCCGTTTTCAAGGAGATACGACGGATTCCGCGGGCCGTCAGAAAACTCCATCTGTGCTTGCGTGAACGTTTCCATCAACAGAACGCCACCCGAGCGGAGAGCGCGAACCATCTGTGGAAAAAGAGAGCGCTGCAAATACTGCACGCACAGAATCAGATCGTAGCAGTGTTCCGGAAGTTGGGCCTCCTCCAGATTTGTGTGAATCAGTTCTAGACCGCCGTGCAAATGCCGCCCGGGCGAGTGAAAACCATCCCCCCGCTTCATTCGCACGTGCTGGCTGCGCGCGCGAACTTCCAGGATGTCCAGAGCAACGCCGGAGTAATCCACTGCCGTGACATGTTGGCCCCGCGCAGCGAGAAAAAGTGCGTGCCTGCCCGTGCCGCAAGCGATATCCAGCGCCGGCCCGCTTGGCAGCAGCGGCAGCAGTTCGCGGACAATACTCGCAGGCTCGGAAGGCGGAGCCTCGGCGGCGAGCCTGTGCTTGGCATCCCACTCGGATTGGCTGTTCGGCATAAAAAAAGGCTCCTGAACTTACCGCTCAGGAGCCCAAAGAATTGTCTCGAAAGCGCAATGCGCTTCCCTGTTCGCAACTAGACGCTGAAAGAGCTGCCGCAGCCGCAGGTGCTCTTCACATTGGGATTGTTGAACTTGAACCCCGCACCTTCAATCGTCTCGATGTAGTCGATTTCAATCCCGTCCAGATACATGGAGCTCATCTGGTCGACAGCAACCTTCAGGCCATCGAAGTCGAAAACCTGGTCCGCTTCGCTAGTCTGATTTTCAAACGCCATGTGGTATTGGAAACCGGAGCAGCCGCCACCGACAACTGCCACGCGTAGCGCGACCGGCACCGGGCTCTGCATGTTCATGATTTCCTTCACCTTGGTACTTGCAACGGGCGTCAAATTAATCATAATTCCTCTTGGCCTCCGCTCGCGGACGCATCCGCGAAGCTATCTACCCCTACAGTATAACAGAACTCGCAAACGCCGTCGCAAGCCCCTGTTCCTGACATGAAACGCCTGCCTTCATAGCATTTCCACAAGCTCGGGCGCTTCCCTTACAATAGGATGCGATGATCAAGCACAAAGTTACCCTCATTCCCGGCGAGGGGATCGGCCCGGAAGTCGCCGCTGCTACGCGCCGCATTCTGGAAGCCACGGGCGTCAAGTTCGAGTGGGAAGAGATCGCGGGTCGCTCCGACAGCTCCGCTGACCAAGGAAAAAGCGTCAACCAGGCGGCCGTCGAAGCAGTCCGCCGGAATAAAGTTGCGCTGAAGGGCCCCATGGCCACGGCTATTGCCGGCGGCGCTCCCAGCGTGAACGTCGCTTTGCGCAAGGCGCTCGACCTCTACGCCAATTTGCGGCCGGTCAAGAACATGCCGGGCGTCAAATCGCACTTTGAGAAAGTAGACATCACGCTCGTACGCGAAAACACCGAGGACTTGTATTCCGGACTTGAACACGAAGTCGTCCCCGGAGTGGTCGAAAGTCTGAAAATCATTACCGAGAAGGCTTCCACGCGAATCGCGAAATTCGCCTTTGAATACGCCAAGCGCCACGGCCGGAAGAAGATTCACGCCATCCACAAAGCCAACATCATGAAGTTGTCGGACGGCCTTTTTCTAAGATCGGTGCGGGCGGTTGCGGAGCAATTCCCTGCCATCGAATACAAAGAAATGATCGTCGATAACGCTTGCATGCAGATCGTGATGGATCCCCAGCAATTTGACATGCTTTTGCTGCCGAATCTCTATGGCGACGTCATGAGCGATCTGGCGGCGGGACTGGTCGGCGGGCTAGGCGTGGTTCCCAGCGCAAACATCGGCGACCATTGCGCGATGTTTGAAGCCGTCCACGGGACCGCGCCCGATATCGCCGGCAAGGGTTTCGCCAATCCAACGGCCTTGTTGATGAGCAGCGCTCTGATGCTCGACTACCTCGGCGAACAGGCAGCTGCGGAACGCATCCAGAGCGCCCTCGAACAGGTCTATCGCCAGGCAAAACACACTACTCGAGACGTCGGCGGAAAAGCCGGCACCGAGGAATTCGCGGATGCCGTGATCGCCGCCCTCAAGCAGAAGTGATTCCAGTCGCAAAAAGTACTAGGAGTTCCAAATCGTTTAAATGCTTGTGTTTTCTTATAGATCGTGACACCATCTGCACCTGTACCCTCGAGTGTCCCTTCCGGGTGGATTTATGCAGAGAACTCGCTATCCTGAACGTCGGCGAACCACGCGTCTGTCCCTTCAGATCCCTCTGACGGTCCGTTGCCGCCTGCCCGAAGGCGAAACCATCGATCTCAAGGCTTCCACTTACATCGTGACGGCTCACGGCGCATTGGTGCTCATGGATACTCCTTTAATTCCTGGGCAGACTGTAAAAGTTTTCAACGAGCATACCGCCAAGTCTGTGGACTGCGTTGTCACTTCGTTGCGGGAAAAGCGGGATCGGCGGTTCGTGGGAATGGCATTCATTAATCCCAGCGTGGACTTCTGGCACATCGTGTTTCCCAAGTCCGGTACTCGCCAGGCTGTCCGCTCCTCGGTAACCGGCTCCCTTGTGCCGCCTGGATTCCGGCAGGATAATTCTCCGCAATTTTGACGAGATTTTGCACGGCGGACTTCGCCCAGCCTCAGATATTCTTCACTACATATATCTGGTAGACCATGAAGTAAACGATCACGCCTGTCACGCACACATAGAACCACAGCGGCAGCGTCCATCGCGCAATCAGCCTGTGTTTGTCAAATCTCTCCATCCAGGCGCGGCGCAGTGTGACCAGGATCATCGGCACAATCACAATCGCCAAGATGGTATGCGAGAGCAGCAGCGTGAAGTAGACCGGCCTGATCCAGCCCTGGCCCTGAAAAAGGACCACTTGCTTCACACGAATGTGATAGATCACATAGGAGGCCAGGAAGACGACGGAAACCCAGAACGCGGATACCATAAATCTCTTGTGCACTTGCATCTTCCCGGCCTTGATCGCGGCGTAGCCTCCTGCCAGTAGCACCGCGCTGGTTGCGTTGAGAGCGGCATTCAGAGCCGGTTGCGAAAACATGGGTGTAAGTTTCCCTTTCCTGAAGTGGCTGTTTTTGAATCTACTCAATCAGCGCGGGAGCTTGTCGTAGACCATTAAGCCCAGCAGTATCGGGATGTGCAGGACCGTTGCATGCATCAGCCACTTGGCGCGCGTATTCGTTTTGTTGCTCGCGGCCCACAGGCACACCTGCAACAAGGCCGTGCACGAGACGAGTGCTCCGAAGAAATACACCACGCCGGCCAAACCCAGTATCGCCGGAAGCAGGCTGACACCCACCAGCGCCGCCGCATACAAAATGATCTGCCGGAACGTGCGCGTGCCTTCGCGGTCGACCACCGGCAGCATCAGGATTCCCGCGCGCGCGTAGTCTTCGCGGTACATCCAGGCAATGGCGTGGAAGTGCGGAAATTGCCATAGAAAGAGGATTCCGAAGAGCAACCAGGCGCCACGGTCCAGCGAACCGGTGGCAGCCACCCACCCGATCATCGGTGGTATCGCGCCGGGAAAAGCGCCCACAAACGTCGCCCACACCGTGCGTTTTTTTAGCGGAGTGTAAGCCAGCAAATAGCTCAAGCAAGTCGCAATTCCGAGCCCGGAGGCGAGCGCTCCGGCCGCGAGATAAAGGTCAACTGCTCCAGCTATGGCCAGAACAATGCCAAAGATCAGAGCTTCCCGCGGTTGCAAGACCCCGCTGGGCAGCGGCCGCAAAGCCGTTCGCCGCATGTAGCGGTCGGAGTCGCGCTCAATGTAATGATTCAGTGCCGCGGTGCCCGCCGCGATCAGCATCGTGCCGAAAACCGCGTGCAACATGTGCAGCCAGCCGATGGGGCTGCGTGCACCCATGTAATAGCCCGCCGCCGTCGTCATCAGCACTAGGAAGGAAACGTCCGGCTTGGTCAGCGAGACGTAGCCATTGGCACGCGCCGAGAGCGTCAGTTCCGTTGTGCGGACCGTGCTCATCCGGTGGTTACCTGTCCCGGCGCCGGCGCCGCAACTTCCCTTCCGCGCGGCACCAGCCGGTAGCACGTCAGTACCACCAGCACCGAAAACGCAAACAGGATCGCCCCAACAACGGTGTGGATCACTGTTAACGTCACCATTACCGGCATCGGCTGCGGCGCATTTACAGTTGTTAGCCGCGACCAGTAGGCTGCCAGACCTAGCAGAAACTGTGTCCCGAAAATCGCATGCAGCAGTATGCGCGCTTTGGAAAGCTCTCGCGACTTCTCAAACCGCTTCCGCAAAGCCACCGCCGTCCAAATCACCATCCCGAGCACCAGCGTCGCACCAACCATGTGGGGCCAAATCGGAATGTCCTTGTGGCGGAACCCCGCGCCGAGAATCACCTGCAGGTAGATGACGGCAGCATTGAGGGTCGTCAGCGTGTGAATGGAAGGACTTCCGCTGTCTTCGAGTTGCGGCTGTTCGGAAACCCACCACTTGCTGGTGAACACCGCAATGCCAAGAACCGCGCCAAAAACAATCTGCGCAAAGCAAGCATGAATGACCGGCAGCCAGTAATGCAGAAGTCGTATGACCACCTGGCCGCCCAGAACGGCCTGCACAACGACGCCAAGCACCGCAACAAACCCGAGCCACCGCAGCCACACCCGGCTTTCCTTCAGCCAGAGCAACACGGCCAAGATGAGCACAAGAATTCCCAATCCACCAGCCACCGCGCGATGCGAGAACTCAAACAGGTCGCCGCCTTGCAGTGAGGATAAGGGAGGAACCATCTTGCCATGCGAAGTCGGCCAATCCGTCACGGAAAGGGCTGCATCCTTGGACGTTACCAGTGCCCCGGCAATGAATAGAAGGATGGTCCAGAACACAACGAAAACGGAGAATTTGTGCACTCCCGAATTATAGGTGGATGCTGCCATCGCCCTCGTCCCAGCGGCGGATTATACCTTTAACCCGCCACGGACGAAAGCCGCGAGGATGGCGCACCGCCGTCGATCCCCACGGCACGCAAGACGAGATCTTTCAGCGCGGCGATGAAGAGCGGCGAGTCGCCGACGGCCGGCATCATCCGAAACCGTTCGATACCCAGCTTCTCCGCTTCTTCGCGCGCTTCGATGTTGATTTCGTGCAGTGTTTCAATGTGCTCGGTGACGAACGAAATGGGCACAACCAGCATTTCTTTCACGCCTTCGTGGCCCAACCGCTTGATCGTTTCGGTCAACGGAGGTTGCAGCCATTTCGCAGGCCCCACGCGGCTCTGATAGCAAAGCAAGTGTGTCCGCGGCCAGGCCGGGTATTGCCTCGCCCCCAGTTCGCAAGCCAGCCGGACCGTTTCTTCAATCTGTTTCGGGTAAGGATCGCCCTTCTCGACCAGGCTCATCGGCAAGCCATGCGCGCTGAACACCAGATGAATCCGCGAACTGTCCGGGAATTGCCGCAGTACAGACCCGATTCGCTGAACCAGCGCCTGAATATAGAGGGGATGATCGTGAAAATTGTCGATGGTGCGTTCCGGGGGCCTCCCGTTCGGTTGCTCCCACTTTACTTGATCCGCGACGCGCCGCCATTCCTTCATGCTGCTCAGTGTTGTGGCGTACGAATACTGGGGATACAGCGGCAACAGGACAACTTCGTCGAGGGGCCCGGTTTTGCGCAAACTATCCACGGCATCCATTGTAAACGGACGCCAGTAACGCATCGCCGTAACGGCCACGGGATCAATGTATGGCGAGACTGCTTCAACGAGCCGCAAGCGTTGCCGTTCGGTGAGCGTCCCAATCGGCGACCTTCTCCCGATGTCCGCGTATTTGCAAGCAACAGGGATGCATCGGCGCGAAGAAATGAGCTTCGCAATCGGCCGACGCAACAGCCCGAATGGCCCAAGCGGGATAATGTCGGGGTCCAGAAACAGATTGAGAAGAAACGGCTCGACGGCCTCCAGCGAATCCGGACCGCCGAGTTGAAACAGCACAATCCCGACTCGTTTCTTCCCTGCCAAGCTACTTGCCCCGGTTAACGGAATTCTTTAAACGCTCGATGTCTCCGCGAAGAGCCGCGGCCCGGCGGGCAATCGTGATGTAGTAGACGAAAAAAATAGCCCAAGCAGCCATATACGCGGCGAACACACTGTCGAGATTTTTCATGCTGCCTCCAATTCATGCTGCACCGTTTCAAGATCGCCCCGCATGGCCTCCAGCCGGTAACGCTGACGAAGCAGCAGCGTCATCAGTGCCAGCATGGCAAACCACGAGAAGAAAAGAACCTTGTACATCAAGGGATCAAGCCCCGCACCCGGCCCGCCCATAATCACCGGCTGCGGGTGTTGTGTCCGCCACCAGCGAATGGAACCAAAAACGAGAGGTACGTCCAAGAAGGCGAATATGCCGAATAGCGAGCTCAGCATGGCGCGTCGGTCCGGCTCTTCGATGAGCGTGCGCAAGAGCAAGTAGGAGACATAGAGGAGCCACAGTACAAAAGTCGAAGTGAGCCGCGCGTCCCAAGTCCACCAGATTCCCCACACGGGATGCGCCCAAATAGGACCGGTTACAAGCACGACGGTGGTAAATGCCAAACCGACTTCGCCGGCTGCCACACCCAGCCAGTCCCAGCGCGGCTGGCGGCGAAGAACGTACAACACGTTTGCGACAAAGCAAATAAAGAACGCCGTGAGGCCCGTCCAAGCGCTTGCAACGTGCAGAAACAAGATGCGGTAGATGAGACCCTGTTTTGCGTCCGTGGGGGCTATGAAAAACGATGCATAGGCTGCTGCCCCCAGAAGCAGAAACACCGCGACTGCAGCGAGGGCATTTTTCACCATTGGGGCTATTCCTCCAGAAGATATTCGCCGAAAAGCCATAACACCGTCAAAAAAACCAAGTCGAAAATTCCGAGGAATCCGATTCCCTTCCACTGCACGTACGGCGCGCGGTCCAGGAGCCCTTTCGTAACTTCTGTGCTAGCCACGAGAATGGGGGTCAAAAGAGGGAGCATAAGCAAGGGCAGCAGCAGTTCACGCATGCGCGCCTGCGCCGAGATGGCGGAGAGCGCCGTGCCCGCAATAGAGATGCCCAGGCTGCCAAGGACAAAAACAAGAACCAGCCAGGGCAACACGCGCACAACCGGCACGTTGTACATCATCGCAAAAAGAGGGAGCAAGAAAAGCTCGGTAAGCAGAAGGAACAACGTATTCGCGGCCAGCTTAGCAAGGAAAATCGCAAACGGATCGCTCACCGACAGTCGCAGCGCGCTCAGCGTGTCGTTTGTCTGCTCGCGCAGAAAGCAAGGCTGCAGCATAAGCGAAGCGGCGAACAGAAACGCCAGCCAGAGAAGCCCGGATCCGAACCGCCGCGATTCGTCTGAAGTGGGGTCAAAGGTAAAACTGAACAGCACGATCACGATCAAAATGAAGACAACCGTGGTCGTGAGAAGTTCCCGCGAGCGGAACTCCGTGCGGAGTTCCTTGCCCAGCAGTTCCGCCGTATTGGAAAGTATCCTCATTCAAGCATTCGCAAAAGTGAGAATCGAGCGAAAGTTTGCGCCGGTTCGTGTGTCGGCTACCACCGTTCCCGCATCCAGACCTATCGCCCGCGTCGCCAGGTTGGAGATTTCTGACTCTCCATGCAGGCTCATCAAGATGGTGCGCCCGGAATCCCTCAAGCTGCGCAGTTTCTCAGCAAGCCATCCCACTCCCTGCGGATCGAGCCCGGTAGCCGGTTCATCAAAGAGAACTACGGACGGCTCATTCAGCAATGCTCGCGCGATGGCCATGCGTTGGCGCATCCCGCGGGAAAATGCACGCACCAAGGAGTCCCTGCGCTCCAGAAGCCCCACCTCGCCGAGCAGCAACTCGGCACGCGCGCCGGGCTCCGCAATTCCCTGCAATCGGGCAAAAAAAAGAAGATTCTCCTCCGCCGTAAGTTCGTCATAAACCATGGTGGCGTGCGCAACAAACCCGGCGGATGGCTGCGGTTTGTTTCCTTCTCCGCGTCCGTTCAGGAAACTAACTGTGCCCGATGATGGACGCGCAAGCCGCGCCGCAATTCGCAGCAGCGTGGTTTTGCCTGAACCGTTTCGTCCGGCGAACACTACGCACTCGCCCGCGGAAATCTCCAGTGAGATGCGGCGCAACGCGTAGAGTCCGCCGTAGCGTTTTTCAATTTTTTCGAACCGAATACCTGTGGGAGAAAAACTCGGTGGCGTCACCGGATGGCCTCGGAGATAATCAGCTCACTCCTGGTCTTCAACGCTCAGCCTCGCACGAGATCGCGCAGCACCTTTTCGGCCCGCGCGCGCTCTTGTGCATATTCTGCTTCGGAGATCGTTCCCGCTTGATGCCGCAATTCGAGCCGGAACAGCCGCTCCTTCAGCGCGTCAAGGCTAGTGCCGATGGCCGCGTCAACTTCTGCGAGCGTCGATGCCCCGTTCGTTGGAGTGACAGGCTCCGTCGCCGCAGATGCCGCCTGGGGCGCGGTCTGAACTGGGTTTGCGATCGGCGCTGGGGTCGCGATAGCAGGTGTAGCAGGGGCTACGCCGAGCTTGGTTTTCTTTGGTCTCGGTGCAGCAGCCTCTAAGGCGTGCTCATAGCCCTCCACCGGGACGCCCGAAACCTTCTTGGTCCAGAGAAGAAAGCCCAGGATCCCGAAGCCAACAACGAACACACCCGCGATCATCCATGTCGGAGCGATATCGTTTAGCCGCCCAGGAACCTGCTGGATGCTTACTCCACCGGATTCACCGCCACTCTGCTGAGCGTCGCGGCCTTGTTGACCTTGTCCCGCACCGGCATTCGCGTCCAGCGGCGCCGCGGTGCCAGAAACGTTCACGGTCACAAGTGTTCCTGCGGGAACATCCTGGCGGCCGTAGAGGTTCATCCCTTGCTCTTGTCCGCCCGGAGCCAAGCCGTCTCCACTAACCTGCACGCTGGGAGGTGCCGCTATGACCAACCGGCCTCCCGGATAAATCGTGGGAATCTTCACCGTAGCCGCGTTTCCGGTGTACGGAAGTTCGTAGGAGAACCGCACCGAACTATCGCCCGGCCGAAACGCAAACGCAATCGAATAGCGATTTTTCTTCTTGTCAATCGGAAGCTGTACCACCGGCATTCCTGCAGGCCCCGCCGCCGCGACTTGCTGAAGCTGGCCACCTTCCGGCAACGCAAAATCAAAGCTCCCATCGGTTTTATAGAAAGCCACGGGCGGCTGCGACTTGTTCTCGATCTGATACTCTTCGCCGACAATCATCGTCGCGCCGTTCGGCTGAAAAATCACCACGTGGGAAGGAACGTCTATCGTCTTCGGATCCTTCGTCGTTTCGTAAATATCCACTTGCGCGGTGCTCGTGCCCGGCGGAACCGCGTGATTGAAATTGACCCCGTGATACACGGCACGGACCAGCATCGGCTGGGCACCAAGTCCTGGATGCTCAAACGTGAACTCGCCCTGCGCGCCGCTCTTGGAATGCGCGACTTCCTGCATTCCTCCCTGAAGCTGAATCAAAACGAGATCAATCCCCGCTGCCGCTTTCCCAGTGGTGCCATTCACCACGGTTCCGTGAACGGTCCCAGCCTCGGCGATTGCCAGGGGAGCCAGGACCAATGCGCCGAGCAAAGCCAGCCGCGCGCAGCCGCTGTGCCTCATTGCGCGCTCCCATCCGCCGGACGTGTTCCCCGCGGCCGGCGCACTTGCGCATCCGTCACCTGGTCAATCTCCGCAAGCACCAATGCAGCTTCATTTTCCAAAGCCGTCTTCATCGCTTCGAAGTCACCTTCCGAGTATTTTCCAGAGCGATACTCAAATCGCAGGTCGCGCAAATTGTCGTAGATGGTGTCGCGGCGCTCCAGCAGTTGGTCGAGCTTGGTGCGGTGCGGCGCAAGGTCCGAAGCATCCGGCTGAATGTAGAAAATGAAAAGACCGACGGCAAGAGCCAAAGCCAGGCACGCCCCTAGGATGGCCCCATCCCCGGACGCAATCTCAATCATCGCGAGTGAATGGAGAAGCGGTAGCATTTAATCCTGCGTCTCGCGCGACGCCTTCGCTCTGGCACGTTCCAGCAGCTCGGCGGAAATACCCGCCGCACCGCCCGCGGGATCCGTTTGCTGCACCGCCTGCTTTCTCCAGCGGTAGATCACGAAAATCACTACCGCGGTACCCACAAATAGATAAATGCTCGGCAGCGCCCAGGCCACCAGGCTGAATCCCGACTTTGGCGGTTCCGCATACACCTTCGTCCCGAATTCCTGGACGAACATTTGCGTGATGGCATCCTCGGAATCGCCGCGCGCCAGTGACACGTTCAATTCCTTCAACATGCTCGCGGATGTGGGGCAACCAACGTGATTGCACTCCGTAAGCACCTGGTTGCAACTGCACATGCACATGAATTTGCCGCCGACCTGTTTCGCGCGGTCGGAAAGTTGCTGGGCGCCAAGCGGCGCAATGAGCAACGGCGCGGCCGCGAACAATGTCAGCATCGCAAATGCGGCAATCGAGCGCGCTTTAGTCATGGCCTTCTCTCAAGGTGACCGACGAGGGAAGTCCTTGCGCCAGGGGTTGCGCCACCGGCGCCTGCACTCCGGAGAGAACCAGCACAGCACGGCGATTCGGCAGCATTGCCACCAGCGTCCCGCACACCACCACGACTCCGCCAAACCAGATCCACTTCACCAGCGGATTCAAATACGCGTGGATCACCGGCAATTGGGTATCCGGGCTAGTTCCCGCGTACACCACATACAAATCTTCCTGGAGCGTCGACCGGATCGCTACCATCGTGCCGTTCTCTTCGGTTGTGGAGAACTTCCGTTTCTCCGGATACAGCATCATCGTCGGCTTGTTGTCTTCGAGCACTTCGACAAGCAGTCGTTGCGCGGTGTAGTTTTTCTCCGGTTTGGTATCGAACCCTTGCAGGACTAAAGTGTACGGCCCGATTTGCAGAGTGTCGCCTTGCCGCATATCTTTCTGAATATCGCGATTGAATGCCGCTCCGGCCAGTCCAATGAAAACAAACACCATTCCCATGTGCACGATGTAGCCGCCATAGCGCCGCGTATTGCGCATCGTAAGGTCCACTGCCGAAGCCACAAACGAAGCCCCGGATCGCGCACGAATCACTTTCGCACCGCGATAGAATTCCAGCAGCACTGTAGAGGCCACGAATACACACAAAATCAGGCAAACCCACGAATAGAAGTGCCGGAAGCCGAACACAAATGCAATCGCCCCGGCAGCCACTCCGATGCCCAGCGGCCATCCGAAATTCCGCTTCAGACTTTCCGTTGACGTTTTCCGCCAGGCCAGCAGCGGCCCGACTCCGGTCAAAAACAGCAACAGAAGCCCGGTGGGGATGTTCACCTTATTAAAGAACGGTGCGCCCACGCTGATGCGGTTACCGGTGATCCATTCGGAAAATACCGGGAAAAGCGTGCCGGAAAGAATGGCGACACAGGAAACCAGCAGGATCAAATTGTTAAACAAGAAACTAGATTCGCGCGAAACGATCGAGTCAAGCTGGTTCTCGCTCTTCAGATAATCGCGATTCTTCAAATAGGCCCCAAGGCACACCAGAATGATCAGCGCGATGAAGCTCACGAACCACGTGCCGATGCTGGACTGCGCGAAGGCGTGAACGGAGCTGACCACGCCACTGCGCGTCAGAAATGTCCCCAAGATGCACAGCAGAAATGTGATGAACACCAGCCATACATTCCAGACCTTCATCATGCCGCGCTTTTCCTGCATCATCACGGAGTGCAGAAACGCCGTCCCTGTCAGCCACGGCAGAAACGACGCATTCTCCACCGGATCCCAGCCCCAGTAACCGCCCCAGCCCAGCACCGCGTACGCCCAGTGAGCGCCAAGCAGAATCCCCATGGACTGAAACATCCAGGCAATCATCGTCCACTTGCGCGTCAGGTGAATCCACTTCTCGCCCGGGTAGCGCGCCAGCAGCGCTCCCAACGCAAAAGCAAACGGAATCGTGAACCCTGTGTAGCCGGAATAGAGATTCGGCGGGTGAATCACCATTTCCGGGTATTGCAGCAGCGGCGTCAATCCGTTGCCATCGGCGCGCGCAACATAATGCAGAGCGCCATCCGCCCCCGGCGAAGCGAGCAATTTGAACGGGCTGGCGACGAAGTTGTTCAGCGTGAGGAAGAAAATCTGCACGCCGGCCATCACTACGCCGACGTAGGGCATCAACTCGCCGTTCTTGTTCCGGTAGGTGACCAGCACCGAGAAAACATAAATGGCCAGCAGGAAGCTCCAGAACAGCAGTGAACCTTCCTGCCCGGCCCACAGCGCCGCTATTTTATAGAATGTGGCAAGGTCGCGATTGCTATGCGCCACCACGTATGCGATGGAAAAATTATCACTGAAGAAAAGATATTCGAGGCTAAAGGTTGCGAGGAAAATCAGGCAGCAGGCGGCCATCCCTGCCTGCCGCGTACTTTTCACCAGCAGCGGATGGCGCGTGATGATCGCCACAATGCCCCCGCCAAACGCATACACCGCGCAAATAAAAGCTAAGACGAGTGCAAAGGAACCGAATACATCCACAGCAACCCCGCCTATCCCCCGGAGATCCCGGGTGCCCTACATCCCACTCTTCTCGGGCGAACTGGGCGCAGCGCCCGCTTTGCCGCCTGGAGCTGCTTCATACTTTGAAGCGCATTTCGCCTGCACTACCTCGGCGACGAATCGTCCCTCTGGCCCCGGCCGTCCCTCCACAAGAGCTTGCGACTTGTCCACAAAAGTATCCGGTAGCGGATCCGTGCCGATGTAGCTGATGGGGAGCGACTTCCCTTCTCCCTCCAGTACAAAGTCAATACGTCCGGCGAGGTGACGGATACTTCCTGCCGCAACAGTGCCGCCGAGGCGCATGCGTTGGGTTTTCTCAGAGCCCTTTAATGTCTCCAGCTCAGCGATGGTGTGGTAGTAAGTCTTGCTTTCGCCATATCCCAACCATGCAAGAAACGCCATCGAAACGACGATGACTCCGATTCCCACGCCAAATTTTGCTTGTTTCTTCACGGTGGTACTCCTACGGTCCACGCCATCCGTCAACGAGTTGATTCTAGCACAGTTAAAAAGCTCTTCGACCTGCTTCGAGGGACATCTAAGTTGCTCCTAACGGCCAGTTCGCGCCTGTCCACGAGGTCAGTCTCTCGCGGCGCCCCGTAACGCTTCTCGTAACCGCTCCAGGCCATTTTCTCCGGCAGAGTTCGCCAGCCGGAACGGTCTTCCGCGATCCAACTGTACCGGACAACCCAAATCGAGTCTGACAATATCCTCCACGACCAGCGCCAGTGCTTCTGTGACGGGCATCACACGCTTCGGTTTGAGCGACCGCCGGATCCGCGTTGCCACCGCCGGCAGGCGCGCCTTCAACGCGGCCTGCACTTCCGTTTGCGAACTACTTCCGCCCTCAATCGGGCACTCCAGCACATGCGTCACGAAAAACCCCGCACGTTGAAACTCCGCATGCACGGCGTCCGCCACTTTTCCCGCCGTGGAGATTCCGACCGCATCCAGAAGGAGCGCCGCCTCTCCCTGAAATTCACCACCCGGCCCATACAGAAAATCCCTTTCGCCCTGCGGCGAGAACGCGCCCAAAAAGAGCGTATTGATATGCACCGGCCGGTACCGCGTCGTCCATTCCAGCCGCTGCAACCGCCGCGCAATATGTTCAGCCGACGCCATCTGTCCACACCCGTCGCACACCAATGCTTTAGAGCTTGTCATATCCAACTCAGAATGTAGTGGAATACCGCCGCGACCGCAAATTTCAACGTGAAAATTTCTGTAGACACCGGGCTTCAGCCCGGCCTTCCCTCTTCAACTGAACCATTACGAAGAAACGGGAGCATCCGACGGCAGCTTCGCGCGCAAGCACCACTTCAATTCCTGGCTCATCTCCGTGATTTCCATCCCGGGCATCACGATAAACTTGCAGCTCAGCATCTCGTGCGGTTCGTCCTCGTCCGGAAGTTGGCAGCTTACGCGGCAATACTGGCAATCCTGGTTCCAGCAGAAGCGCCCATAGGGAATCGTTTCCGGGCTGATGAACTGGAAGCACCTTAAAAGCGAATTCCGCTCCGGGACCTGAAACTTTTTCCCGAAGACTGTAATCTCCACGAGCTTTTCATACGGACGAAAGGGTTCCGACATGATGAGTCCTGTTCTCCGTGACCCGGCCCCTGCGTCCACGCAGTTTCCCCTGAACCGGAACACCAGAATGATTGCCTCATCAGAGTAGACCGCGCCTTTCGCCCGCACAACGCCGCGTCTCGCCCACGTTCCCAATCCGCCACGGGGGTAGAATTGCCGGCCTCGCGCCGCCATCTGGAACTGACTCCATGGTCGTGTGGCCGTTTTCGGCGGTTACGCAGCTTGCTCCGGACTCGGCTTTGGCTCGGATGTCTCTTTTTTGAGGGGCTGGAAGTAGAGCCAGCGCAGCAGCACATACCAGACCAACAGGAGTAAAACAAATCTGACCAGCTCAGGCAATCCATCCTGGAGCGAGAAGCCCGGCAAGGATGCCGTGCGCGGCCCCAATCCCCCGTATTGCTTTCGCGAAATCCACCCTGCAACAGGTGAAGCAAAGATATTCACGAAGTGCAGAATGCCTTGGGCGAAGAGATACCCGAGGGCGACCGCGCCAACATAAGTCTCGACTAGCGCCTGCTTCAACCGATCAAGCATGGTTTCTCCTCGCTAGTACGGCGCGATATTTGCTCAAGCTACGAAGCGGCCCCATGCCATACACCCAGCGTGACAAGAGCCAGGCTGCGGCCAGGCTCACGAAAGAACCAAAAAGGTATGAAAATGAAATGAATAACGTGAGGCGGTTGGGGACAAGAAGTGTGCGCGGAAAGCTGGGAGAAGCAATCATCGCCACGGAGATCGGATGCCATAAAACCCAGAATGCATAGTCAAGCGAATGAAAAAGAAGCACCGCGATGGCGACCGCAGAGACGTGGGAGTCAGCCAGGATTTTGCGAAGAGAATGATTCACTTTTCACCGCTGGTTGGCATTTTCGCAGGTTGGCCTAATACAGCCAATTGAAAGTATCATGTGAGTTTCTAGCTTTGAGCGGAGGCGTAAGGAGCTTGCCTGAGAGGAGACCCACTATCTAGCCTTCAATTTTGCTTGACTTTTTTTATCCCCATGGTACACTATTAGGTAGGTAATTCTGCGCACCCGCGTCGGTTCCGGTTTTTCTAGTCGTTCCATTGTCTTGTAACGCATCTCAGCTAAGCCGTCTAGAATCAACACTTGTAAAATGCTCCAAAAAGGAGGCCTCTAACTATCTTTAGAATCAACACTTATGAGGCAGCCTGCAATTGTTGATTCTAAACCACTTACTGAAATTCCAAATCCTTTAGATGCAACACTTACAAAAAACAGGGGGAGGGGGTCGGTTACGGTTAACTAGAAAGCGCTGTGGAGTGCGAAGGCTTGCCGCCGCTTTTCTTTCATCCACAGAACAGGGATCACGGGACACGGCCTGTCCCTGCTTCCTTCGGCACCAATTGATAGCTGACAAATGCAAACTTGCTCCCGTCCGGCGACCATGACGGCACGTTCATCGTTCCCTGTCCGCCAAACAATTTCGCCAGCACGGTAATCTTATTGTCCTTGAGGTTCATCATGCGCAGCATCACGTCTTTGTTCTCCGGATGGCCCTTCACACTCGGGTCAAACGTCACGAAGACCATCTGCCGACCATCCGGCGAGAGGTGCGGAAACCAATCGTTCTCTTCGCCAAAGGTGATCTGTTCCTGCTCGCTTCCGTCGGCGCGCATCCGCCATATCTGCATGTGCCCGGTGCGTTCGGAGTTGAAATAAATATATTTCCCATCGGGCGAGTATTCCGGGCCGTCGTCCAGCCCCTTAGCAGTCGTCAGTTGCTTCTCTTCTCCGCCCGCGGCAGGAATCGCGTAGATATCGAAATCGCCGTTCCGCTCGCCAACGAACGCCAACGTTTTCCCATCCGGCGACCATCCATGCCAGTACGAAGGAGATTTTTGCGTGATACGTCGCGGCGTGCCCCCGCCGATGGGCACGATGTACACAAGCGAGCGATGCTCCTCCTGCGAGTTGTCGCTGATGACCAACTGCGTTCCGTCCGGCGAAATGCCGTGGTCGTTGTTGCAGCGCGTCGCGAATCCCGTGTCCAGAACCTGTGGGGTTCCGCCCGTCGCGGGAATCTTCTCGATGCGCCCGTTTCGATTGAACAGGAGACTCTTGCCGTCCGGCATCCAGTTCGGGGCCTCAAACCGCTCTGGAGCGACATAAATCGCAGTGCGGTCCGTGGAATTTACCGTGATCACTTCGAGCATGCTGTAGAGCGTCGTCGCAGAGGAGGTCGCAGGCGTCGCTGTCTTCAAATCGACATTCGAGAACACGGCCTTTTCGACCACCTCCTTGTCATGACTGCAAAGGCCGATTCCCACGTAAAAAGCCTCTTTCATTTCAAGTCGAGCGGATCCAGCGGCCACTCGAAAAACACCGTCTTCATACGCGAGCCACATCGTGAAGTACGAGCCGCGCTTCTCAATTCGCAGCCGCTTGGGCGACCACGTGACCGCTTGCACTTCGTGTGTGAGCGCGCCCTTCTCGTCACGGGATTGCAGCGCGGTCATTCCGTTGCCATGCAGGGTGACATCCGCGTACGGGGAATCCGCATCCAGGCTCTGGCGAACCATCAGCACCGCCTTGCGATGTTCCTGAGCACTTTTGCCCAAAAAGGAAATGTCTGCTGTCAGCGTAACGTCGCCCGACATTCTCTTCCACACGAACTGGAAAGCGTCCTTGCTGAGCCACATATTCTCGCCGCTGGCCGTCAAAGCATAGCTTCCCTTCGCGGCATCGTATTCCGCGGAACCAGGGTGGAGGACGGTTCCAACGTCGCCGTGCCCCTCGAAGATTCCGATTTGCGCGACTGGGTCCGCGCCAGTCCGGGGAAGCGTATTTGCGGCCGAAAATTCCGCCCGCGCAGCGATCTTTGCCACACCCGCAAACGCGAGGGCAACAGCCAGTGCGGTAGACCAAACGATTTTAGTTCTGTCCAAAGTGTAATCCTCCGTCCGGCAAATCGAAGTGGAACGTTAGGACGAGGCCGGAGGATTGTCAATTCGGTTTACTTCCTGCGGCTAGTCGATTTTCATCGCACCGCGTGCGGACTGAATACTCGCGGTGATTTCCCTTTTCCTTCCTCGCGTGCTATCTTCGCGGGTTCAGGGGGAGTTCCATGTCAGTCAACAAAGTAATTCTCGTCGGCAGGTTAGGCCGCGATCCCGAAACGCGCTACACCGGCGGCGGCCAGGCCGTTGCCAATTTTTCCGTCGCCACGGATGAGTCCTACAAAGACAAGAACGGCGAACGCCAGAAACGCACCGAGTGGCACAAGATTGTCGTGTGGGGCAAGCAAGCCGAGATCGCTCAGCAGTATCTGAAAAAGGGTTCGCTGATCTTCATCGAAGGCCGCATCCAGTCCCGTGAATGGCAGGACAAGGAAGGCCAGAAGCGCACCAGCTTTGAAATCGTAGCCACCAACTTCCGCATGCTCGGCGGCCGCGCCGATGGCGCTGCGGCTGGCGGCGGTGGCGGTTCACAGGTGCGCTCCGGCGGCGACGACTTTGAAACTCACGCCGCGCCCGCTGAAGAATCGTATGGTGGCGGCGGTGGCGGCGGCCACGCCCCCGCCGGCCCCGAAATCTCCGACGAAGACATTCCCTTCTAGACAGCGATATCTTGGTCGCATTGGTATGTAAGCGATTCAAGCGGACTCCGACAATGAATAGGAAATCCAAGAGACTGCCGATTATGCTGACGGTCGGAGGTTTTTTCGCACTTTTCCCTGCGGCCAGCAACGGTCAGAACGTTAGGCTGAATGACACGTCGGATTGGTGGTCGATGAATAACGAACACTTCCATGGACGAGACGTGAAGCCTCAGGACAAAGACCTAGACGCTAGAAATTTTCAAATCGCGGGCGTTTCCGTAAACGACGGTTTTGAGAAGATTGCTGCCAAATTCGGCAGAGCGAAAATCGTGGAACGTGGAGACGCATCTTTCGGGCGGAGCCAAGTGTGCTATGTGTCTGCAGATGACTCGGCCAAAGTACACTTGATTTTTGAAGGCGCGGAAGGCGAAGAAAGCTATTTTTATCTTTTTGTCGGTGGAGCGGACTGGAAAGGCAGCAGTCTGTGCGTTAAATCGAATCTTGTCTCACTAAATTTGCGGACCCCTGCCGGACTTGGACTTGGCATCACGCCTGCCGAGATGAAGGCAATTCTCGGGCCGCCCGATCTGGTCGCAGGAGACCGCGTTATCTATTCTAGGGTTGTTGAGCGAAAGGCAACTCCTCAACAATTTGAGAGATCTCGCAAAGAGTATCCCGAAATACTGAGTGACAAACGCGCGCATGAAAAGTTTGATCATTTTCCAGTGGGGATGTCCATAGAGGCAAAGTTCCAGGGCGCAAAGCTGATCTATCTGCTCGTCTCAAAAACAGCCGAGGAATAAACACCGCTATGAGGACGTTTTGTTTCCTAATCTCGGGAAAGAAACCATGACCACTTCTAATCGGCAGTGGAAGCTTATTTCTAGACCGAAGGGGCTGCTTGCGCCCGGTGATCTGCAACTCACTGAGACGCCATTGCCCGAACTGAAAGATGGTCACGCACTTGCGCGCGTGAAATATCTTTCGATCGATCCGACGATGCGCGTCTGGATGGCCACCGATTCCTATCTTCCAGCCGTGGCCATCGGCGAGGTCATGCGCGCAATTGGTTTCGCCGAAATCATCGAGTCACGCCATCCCGACTACAAGAAAGGTGATCGTGTCACTGGCTTAACCGGCCTTCAGGAGTACGTCATCATCGACGCATCCGCGAAGACCTTTCTCCAAAGAGTCCCGAAGATTCCTTTCGTTTCGGACAGTGTCTTTCTCGGCGTGCTCGGTGGCAACGGCCTCACCGCTTTTTTCGGCATGGAGATTGCCGTGCCCAAGAAGGGGGAAACGCTCGTAGTTTCCGCCGCCGCTGGCGCTACCGGCAGCATCGCTGGGCAAATTGGAAAGATTCACGGCTGCCGCGTCGTTGGCATCGCCGGCACGGACGAAAAATGTGAATGGATCACCAAGGATCTCGGTTTCGACGCTGCCGTCAACTACAAGCACACAGACTGGAAGGAAAAGCTCGCCGCCGCCACTCCCAACGGCATCGACATCGATTTTGAAAATGTTGGCGGTGAAATCATGCAGGAAGTCGTGAACCGCATGAACCTTCATGGTCGCGTTGTGGTTTGCGGCTTCATTTCCGGCTATACCAAAGAAACCCCCAATATGGTCAGCCTCGGCACAGTAATAGTGAAGCGCCTCCACATCCGGGGCTTCCTAGTCCTCGATTACGCCGCA